>Ga0314812_100169_pt1 | contig 11272 bp, 7 predicted proteins | sample STEome_9_FD_202336 | JGI IMG/M metagenome (GOLD analysis project Ga0314812, IMG submission 202336) | Metatranscriptome of soil surface biofilm microbial communities from soil inoculated with nitrogen-fixing consortium DG1, State College... ...
AGATGGGGAGATGGGGAGATGAATTTTTCCCCTCTGCTCCTGGAGCCTCTTGTGCGCCATCCCCAATGCCCTAATTCATACATCTTTACATCTATAGAATAACGTTATTTGTTATTTGTAAAAACATAACTAGAAGTGGCAACTTTAAAGTCCTTTAAGTAGTCACTGAAATTGTAACCAGTAGGGTGAATATACTTAGCTCAGTTTATCTTGACCAAACTGAGTAATTCATTGCTGAGTGAGTAATTTCACTTGTTTACTCCAAACTCGGAACTGAATTTGAGCAAGTGTGTTGTAATAAATACCAGTGCAAGCTACCCCGACATGCCACCGTTTGCCATCATTAATACAGAGAGAAAACTAGATGCAGAATTTAGTTTCGGCTAGCTGGGAGAGTGTTCCAACTCAACCAGTTGACCAACACCCGATTATTGCTGCCATAGACTTGGGGACAAATTCTCTACACATGGTAGTGGTAAGAATCGATCCCACACTACCGGCTTTCAGCATTATTGCCAGAGAAAAGGAAACCGTCAGATTAGGCGATCGCAATCTTGCCACAGGGGAACTTAAACCGGAGATCGTTAGAAAGGCGATCGCTGCTTTAGGACGCTTCCAAGAAGTTGCTAAAACAATGAATGCCGAAACAATCATTGCTGTGGCCACTAGTGCTGTGCGCGAAGCCCCCAATGGTAAAGATTTCTTGCACGCCATAGAAGCAGAGTTGGGTTTAAGCGTTGACTTGATTTCTGGTCAAGAAGAAGCGCGACGAATTTACCTTGGTGTACTGTCGGGGATGGAATTTCACAACCAACCCCACATAATTATTGATATTGGTGGCGGTTCCACTGAGTTAATTTTAGGGGACAGTCACGAACCCCGTACCCTCACTAGTACCAAAGTGGGTGCAGTGCGACTGACTGGTGAGTTAATTACCACCGATCCCATTAGCAACGCTGAATTTCAATATCTCCAGGCTTACGCACGGGGAATGTTGGAACGTTCTGTAGAAGAAGTACAAGCAAATCTGGAGTTGGGAGAATCTGTGCGTTTGGTGGGTACAGCTGGCACCATTGAAACTCTGGCGATGGTTCATGCACGGGAAAAATTTGGTGCTATTCCCTCAACTCTCAATGGCTACCAATTCACTCTTAAAGACTTACGGGAGTTGGTAAATCGGTTGCGGAAATTAAGTAATGCCGAAAGGGCTACTATCCCAGGAATGCCAGAGAAACGGTCAGAAGTAATACTTGCTGGGGCAGTAATTTTACAGGAAGCCATGACCCTTTTGGATATTGATTCGGTGACAGTCTGCGAACGTTCTTTGAGGGAAGGCGTAATTGTGGACTGGATGCTTTCTCACGGTTTCATTGAAGATAAACTGCGCTACCAAAGTTCAGTTCGGGAACGCAATGTTCTCAAGCTTGCTAACAAGTACCACATTAATTTAGAACATAGCGATCGCGTTGCTAAATTTGCCCAAAGTTTATTCGATCAAATGCAAGGTACTTTACACCATTGGGGAGCGGATGAGCGACAATTACTTTGGGCAGCTGCAATATTACACAACTGCGGTCATTACATCAGCCATTCCTCTCACCACAAGCACTCCTACTATCTCATTCGCAATGGTGAATTACTCGGTTATACAGAAACTGAGATTGAAATCATTGCCAATTTAGCGCGTTATCATCGCAAATCGCCCCCCAAGAAAAAACATGAAAATTATCAGAGTTTGCTGACTAAAGATCGGCGACAAATAGTCAGTCAATTGAGTGCCATCTTAAGGTTAGCTGTGGCATTAGATAGACGACAAATTGGCGCGATCGCTCACGTAGAATGTGAATATTATCCCCAATTTCGGCAAGTCAATCTCTTGATTTTCCCATCTCAATTGAATGATGATTGTGCCTTGGAACTCTGGAGTTTAGATTACAAAAAAGGAGTGTTTGAAGAAGAATTTCGCGTCAGATTAGTGGCAACTTTAGAAAAATCTACTGTTCCTCGGTTGTCTTAGAAAGTACTAAGCAGGTGCATTACACAGCGTTTATGCATCTGCTTTGTACAGTATAAGCGTGATGTTGTGCGTTAATATATATTATTTGCAATTCAACCATTATCTTTATAATTCCATTACATTTTCATCCTACTTAAGAAAGAATATATAAATCTCCTTAAGATGTATTTGAATAAACAAAATTAGCTACTAAAATGTAGATAACAGTTTAGTTACTGTTAGGTTATGTTGCAAGGGGATATCTGGGCTTGAGAAACCGAGGTGTCCTCATTCTTATATATATGTAAATTTATTGATATTCTGCACTTAACAATACTCAAATTTAAGAGTATTAGTTGTTCCATATTTAAAAAAGTACAACTGACGTAACTCAGTTATTGACTAGCCCTCACCTTGGTGAGAGTAATTACAAAAGCCATTGTTTTTAAACTCTTATTGAGGTTGCATTGGTTAGTTAAGAAAGGAAACCTAACAATCAAACATAAAACTTCATCTCTGGCTTGAAATATAGTCTTGAGTGTTGACTGATGACTGGGAAAGAAAGATTTTGTATCTGGGTTGTGAAATTTTTTACCCATCAACTGTGTTGAAAATAGAAAGTAGGGAGTAGGAGAAGAAACCTTTTTGGAATTCAAGAATTTTGTATTTTTGAATATTCAAAAGGGCTGGGGGTAACTCGAAAAAATAAACAACAGTAAATAGTGGTTGAGTGTTGACTGTTGACTGGGGAGTTATTATTCTCCCCTGCCCCCTGCCAATACGGTTAGGTTAAAGGGGAAAGGGGAAAGGGGAAAGGGGAAAGGGAAAGGGAAAGGGGAAAGGGGAAAGGTTTCAAATACATCCTTTACCCCTTGCCCCTTAACCTTTTCCCAGACCACAAGGTAAGTTCATACTGCTTATCCGAACCGTATTGCGTTCCCTGCCATAAGTATTTTTGCTTTACAAAACGACATAATTCGGTAGAATTGGGTAAAGCAATTATTACGCTTGTTAAACAAACGCGCCTGCAAACCCATGCAACTGAAACTCAGTGCATTCCGACCTACATTCGCTCCTGTTTTTTTAATTGCCCCCTTTTTCCTATGGGGAACAGCAATGGTGGCAATGAAGGGAGTGATACCCCACACAACACCTTTATTCATGGCGGGTGTACGTCTATTGCCAGCTGGGGTATTGATTTTGATAGCAGCAGCATTTATGGGTAGACCCCAGCCGAAAACTTGGACTGCGTGGCTATGGATTGCCTTATTTGGCTTGATAGATGGAACACTTTTTCAAGGATTTTTAGCAGAGGGATTAGTCAAAACCACTGCTGGGTTAGGGTCTGTGATGATTGATTCCCAACCCTTAGCTGTGGCATTGCTATCGTTGTGGTTGTTTCAGGAACGGATTGGTTTTTGGGGATGGCTGGGGTTAGCTTTGGGAGTTACGGGTATTAGTTTGATTGGCTTACCAGACGAGTGGATTTTTCACCTTCTGGATTCAGGTGCAAATGTTACGATTAGTAACTGGCAAAATTTGTTCGCTAGTGGCGAGTGGTTGATGTTGCTAGCAGCCTTATCAATGGCAGTAGGAACAGTATTGATTAGATTTGTTTGCCGACATGCTGACCCAGTAATCGCTACAGGCTGGCACATGATTTTGGGAGGATTGCCACTGTGGGGAGTTTCATCAGTCGTTGAATCCCAACAATGGCAGAACTTAGGATTATATGATTTAGCAGCCTTGGGTTATGCTACCGTATTCGGCAGTGCGATCGCCTACGGATTATTCTTTTACTTTGCTTCTAGTGGCAGTCTCACCAGTTTGAGTTCCCTCACCTTTCTGACACCAATCTTTGCCTTACTATTTGGTAACCTCTTCCTTCGAGAAGTCCTCAGCCCATTACAATGGCTTGGTGTTTTCCTCACTCTAATTAGCATCTACCTCATTAACCAACGCGATACTTTAGCAGGGCAAAATAACACAGCTAATGCTGACGAACAAGCCAACATACAGCAATCAGTTTTAGAAGCTGCTAAAAAGTTGAATCCGGTGGGGAGTAGGGACTAGAGAGTAGGGAGATGAGGGAGAGGGAGAGGCTTCAGGGGCAGGGGGCATGGGAGAATAATAACTCCCCAGTCAACAGTCAACACTCAACGATCAACACTTCCAATACCCCATAACAAATAACAAACAATACTTAACATTTGGGCGTTCAAAAGTTATTGTATTATCGATGACTTCAAAAGCACGTTTAGGCTGAAACTTGCAATATGAGGCTATGCCGTTCCTCAATCCTGGTATTTACTTACTTTTCTTGCCTGGGTTTTTATATAAATACCCCAAGCGCAGCTACATCTAACTCAGTACCTCAGGTTTTAGAATTTGCACAAGCTAATTCCAAGGTTGCTGCTACTCCAGCTGTTTTAAGACCTGGTAGCCAAGGGTCGGATGTACAGAGACTACAAATCCAATTAAAAAAATTAGGATACTACAGTGGTGCAGTAAATGGAAAGTATAGCGTTACCACCGAAATCGGTGTAGCTAAATTTCAAAAAGTCAAGGGCTTAAAAGTAGATGGTATCTTTGGTTTGGAAACAAGGATAAGACTGCAAGCAACCTTAGCAGCTAAAAGCCAGTTGTCTCGTTCTCCCGTTTTGAAATCTCCAATTATTAATTCTACTGCTGCAATTCCCAAGCCCACTGCAAAACCCCAACCAACGGAAAAAGAAAGGGATTTGATTTGGTGGTTAATACTTGCTGTTGGTGTTTTCGGAAGTTTTGGGGCATTTATTTTTCTGATGAGGTGGTTTCGTCAAGTCAAACGAGTACAAAATTCGGAAATATCAAATACTAAAAGTTTGAATCAAGTCAAACAAGATCCCGTGACAGCAGTTTCCTCGGAAAACGTAACTAGTTCCCAGATAACGAAGTTACCACAGACTACACAATTACTGCTACCAGAAAAAACTTCCCGTCTTGCTAAACTTAATATCGTTGACGAATTAATTCAAGACTTACGCAATCCCGACCCAATTAAGCGGCACAAGGCGATTTGGAATTTAGGTCAACAGGGTGATTCTAGGGCAATTCAGCCAATGGTTGACCTGATGATTGATGCTGATTCTCAAGAAAGCACTTTAATTTTGGCAGCTTTAGCTGAAATTGGTGCCCGCACCCTCAAACCAATGAACCGTGCTTTGGCTATGTCGATGCAAGATGAAAATCCCCAGGTGCGGCAAAATGCAATCCGTGACTTGACTCGTGTCTATGATATGATGAGCCAAATGAGTCAGATATTGTGCCACGCACTAGAAGACCCAGATGCAGAAGTGCAAGCAACAGCACGATACGCGTTAAGTCAGATGAATAGAATACGTGCCTTGCCCGAACAAAAGAATATATCAGAAGATTAAATTACAGCAGAATTTAGAATTAGTAATTAAAAAATGGGGTATTGGGTATGTTGACTGGTGATATCATGTCCGTCTGATTACTTATTAAACCCGAAAAACCCCACCCCGACAAAGCTACGCTTTGTCTCCCCTCCCCTTGGTAAGGGGAGGGGATTAAGGGGTGGGGTGCAATAGCCGTGGGAATCATAACTAATTATGCGGACATAATATGACTAGTGACTGGGCAGTTATTATTCTCCCCTGACTCTCTCCCATCTCCCCATTCTTCTAAAGATATTTCAACTGAACTTGAATATTAGTATTCGGCCCTGCTACCAAAAATACTGCTTCGCTAAATTTAGGCGCACTGGTTTTAATTTCTGGGTTTCTGGAAAATCCAAAGCCTTCGATGGGGATACCAAGACTGTTACGATTGAGAGTGCGATCGCTATTTTGATCGTGGATTACAGCAACGGCATAATTACCTGCTTTTAAGTTTTCAAAAGTCATCAGCAGGGGAGTATCAGTAATTGCAACACACTGTTTTTGTAAAACGCGATCGCGTTGGTTAGGAAATCCTTGGCTGCTATTATATATACTCGCACAAACTTCTCCTTCTTTATTCTTAAGTCCATCAATTTCCACGGTGAGTTTGCCGTTATAACCTGCTTTAGCACTAAATGACCATGCTAAATTTCCCAATACTGCCAACAGCAGCACACTAACTCTCAATCCTCTCACCATAAAATTTTTCCTTTGACCAATGACTAATGAACAATGACTAATGACGATTAGAAATAATGGGTAATGTAAACCAGAAACTCGCACCTGTTTCAGAAGTGGTATCAATACCAATTTCGCCGCCATGAGCATTGATGATTTGTTTGCATAGATATAATCCTAATCCCAAACCTACGGAATTGCGGATGTTACTGCCGCGAAAGTAAAGTTCAAAAAGCCGATGGGTTTGTTGTTGACTAATACCTACTCCGTTATCGCTAACAGTACAATAAATTTTGTCATGAACAGGAGTAGCGTTAATTGTCAAAACCAATCCAGGGGGATTGTGTTTGAGGGCATTGACAATTAAATTAGAAAACACTCGCCATAATTGAGTGGGATCGGCGTTCACTAATGGCAAATCTGCGGTTACCAAATTTGTCAGATTAGCTTGGTTTTGTAATAGCAATGGTTCTAAATCTGCGATCGCCGCTTCAACAATTGACAATAATTTTACCGGTTGACGTTGTAAAATAATACCTTGTAATTCACTGACATGAGCTTCCATCAAAGAATTAATTAAGTTAAGTTGGCGATCGCTACTTTGAATCATTCGCTCTAAAACCCTGCGTGGTACGGGGATTGAAGAAGACGCGGGGACAGGGGGAGTGGGAGACGCGGGGAAAGAAGAAGATGCAAAAATGGGAAGATGCGCTGAGGTGGACAAAGACTTCTCCGTGTCCGCGTCCCCCACTCCCCACTCTCCACTCCCCACTCTTTGATTTAACAAATTCTTCAGTACCATTAAAGTACCCAGCACTGGGTTGCGTAAGTCGTGGGAAACTGCATGAAAAAATACTCTGAGTTCTTCTTCAGTTTGTTTGCGTTGGGTAATGTCTTCTATTAAGCCTTCGTAGTATAACAATTTTCCTTGTTCGTCACGGACTGCATAGGCTTTTTCAGAAATCCAGACAATGCTGCCATCTCGCCGATAAATTTGGGACTCGAACTCGGAAACTCTGCCATATTTTTCCATTAACCGCACAAATTCTGCTCGGCGGTTTGGATCGACATACAATTGATGTTCGATATCTGTGAAATTAGCTGTGACTTCTTCTGGTAATGAGTAGCCATAAATACGTGCTAAAGCTGGGTTTGCAGTGATGTAACGGCCATCGGGAGTGCTTTGAAAGATACCTTCAATGGCATTTTCAAAAATGCTGCGATATTTAGCTTCTGCAACTTGGAGTTTTTGATAAGCAGATTCCAGTTCTTGACGGGCGAAAAACTCAGAACGTTGCAAGCGATCGTAGAGATAAACGCCAATATCACAAATGGTACAAAACCAAAAAATGTATAAAATAAACGTTACATTATATATTTCTGGGTGGTCTGGAATTGGTGTTTTTAATCCAAGTATGGCGTTTACACCAAAATAGTAAATCAGCACAGCTGCTTGACACAACAAGTGAAGAGTCCAGCACACTGGCATTAATATAGCTTGACTCAAGAATAGCAACGACCAACCGATACTATCTGGTAGTGCAAAACCTCTGAGGGTTGCAAACAATTGTGATGCTAAACTAATTGACCAAGAAGAACCCAAAAATAACAAATTTGGGCGATGGCGGCCGAGTGGAGTTTTATGTAGAGCAAAACACACAAGTATATTTAGAAGCATTGCAAAATTAATTACAAAGCTTGTTGGTTGAATTGATTCTGGCAGCTTCTTCAACTCTTGGAAAGGGAAAAACAAGCCATAGATATCTCGCAAAATAAAAGATAACAGACAAATCAGTGCCAGCCACAACCACAAACGGAGTCTCTGCCACAAAAATCTGTTGCGCCAAGCTTTGTAAAGGATATGGATTTCATCTGTTTTTGGTGTAGAAAAGGTTTTTCTCCACCAGCTTTGCACTTTTGTAAATGGGGTAGCCATGTGGCATTGCTTAGCAGTCTTTAGTAATACTTAGCATATAATTAGCCAGTATTTACTGCCCCATTTTTCAGTAATTTATGGGCGGTTTCTTGTGGATGGAGTTGCTAAAGGTAATGTAAACCAAAAAGTTAACCCACGCTTGCGGTTATTAATTACACCAATTTCGCCGCCATGTGCTTTCATAACTTGCCGACAAAGATACATTTTTAACCCAATGCTTGTGGAACAACAATCTTGGGGATCGCGGACATGTAAATCGAAAAGGCGATCGCACTCTAATTTACTCATTCCTACACCGTTATCTTGAATCTGAGTGCGAATCATTCCAGCTTCAACGGCAGCACTTACGGTCAATTTTAATCCTGGTGGATTATTTCGCAAGCTATGTGTCACTAAATGCGCCACAACTTTGTGCAAGCGCGTTGCATCTGCCATGACTAATGGTAAGTCTGCGCGAACCAAGTTTTTGAGAGTTGCTTGGTTTTGTATCAGTATAGGTTCCAACTGAGCGAAAATTTCTTGCAGTAAGGTGCTAAATTTTACAACTTCTGGTTTAATTTCCAGACCCTCTTTTTCACAAGAATTAATTTCTAACAAGGAGTTAATCATCGTCAGTTGGCGATCGTTACCTTGAATCATTCGCTCAATTATTGAACGAGATACGGGAATTAGGGATTGGGCATGGGGCATTGGGGATGGGGCATGGGAAAGAGATAGAGATCTCATGGTAAGTGGAGGGGAAAAACTTGCTTCTATTTCTCCTCTGCCCTTGTGCTCATCTGCTCCCGTGCTCTCCACTCCCTGATTTAACAAATTTTTTAACACCATTAAGTTACCCATCACAGAAGTTTGCAAATCATGAGCAACTGTGTGTAAAACTACATCTTTAACGCGATGTAATTCTTCAACTTCTTGGATTTTTTGCTGCAATTGTGCTGTACGTTCTCGTACTTGGTTTTCTAAATTAATGTTGAGTTCTGCTAGCTCTTGGTAAATTCGGCTTTGGTGAATGGCGATGGCTACTTGTTCTGACATTTGTTGCAACAAATCAATTTCTATTGGCTGCCAATGACGCGGTGCTGAGCATTGGTTAGCAATTAACGCACCATATAATTCTTCATTGAGCATGATGGGCACAGCTAAACTAGCTTTTGTTTGAAATTTTTGACAGTGTACTCTGACTTTAGAAGATTGCGGCATTTGCGTCATATCTTCCACAACACCCACCACATTATCTTTTAAAAAGTTTCTTAATTCTTGTATATAATTTTGATCGTTAGTAGACCAGCCATAAACTGATGGATATTTAGTATCTACTGATTCGGCAAGAGTTTTGATTCCTGAATTAGTATTATATAGACCAATAAAAACCCGGTCGGCTTGCAGAAATTGTCTGACTTCATTAACTGTGGTTTGCAGAATTTCCTGTAAGTTCAGTGAAGACCTAATCCGCACTAAGGTTTCTGCTAACAAGCGATCGCGTTGGGCTGCCAGGTGTAATTTAGCTTCTACTTGCTTGCGTTCTGTAATATCATGATGAACTGCTAGTAGGCAAGGAATACCATCTAAATCAATGACTTCAGCTGACAGCAAGGTTGTAATTATTTTTCCACATTTTTGCTTAAATTCTATTTCTAGATTGCGGATTACTCCTGTAGCTTGTAATTCCTGTATTAATTTCAGGCGATCGCCTGTATTTACCCAAAGATTTAAATCAAAGGAAGTTTTACCAATGGCTTCATGTCGCTCATAACCTGAAAGTTTGACAAAAGTGTCGTTAACTTCTATGAAACGTCCTTCTTTAAGGGTACTAATGGTAATTGAATCCGGACTACAACTAAAAGCTTTAGCAAATTTTTGGGCTAAATTTTGCAAAGTGATTTCTGCTTGTTTGCGTTCTGTGATGTCTCGAACAATTGCTAATATTTCATCTTCGCCACTGACCACCAACCGAGCTTCATAATCTCTGATTCCCAAAGGTGTTGCTAGCTGATATTCGCAAGTTTGTAAACTTCCAGTGTCTAAAGTTTTGGCGATGGCTTCTTGGCTAATGGTAGCAACATCACTTGGCAATAATTCCTGCAAATTCTTTCCCACTATTGCTTCGCGATGGAGTGTGACATTTTCTCCCTCACTTTTCAAATCGAGATATTCGCCGTCGCGGCTAATGCGAAACATCAAATCAGGAATAGCAGATAAAATTGCTTTATAGCGGGCTTCACTTTCTTGCAATTTTTCTTGGACTTGTTTTTGCTCTGTGATATCCATCACTAGACCATTCCAAAGCAAATCGCCGTTAGCTTGCCGTTCTGGGATAGAACTACCTTGAATCCACTTGAGTTTACCACTGGGTGTGATGATGCGACCTTGCCAATGCCAAGGACTAACAGTGGTGCTACAAGCAGTTATGGATTCTGCAAAAGCTTTTATATCCAGTGGATGAATGAGTTTGCACAACAGGCGAAAGTCTGCTTGTATAACTTCTGGTTCTATTTCATACAAATTTTTACAACCAGAACTTATATACAGTACACCAACAGAATTATCCTGCCGTTGCAGAACTTGGAAAATTATGCCTGGGAGATTAACAGCAATTTTGGAGAGCAGGTTAATAACCCCTTGCTGGCAATCCGGTGTATAGGCAGACTGTACAACAATTTCATCCACTCTTTGACCCTTTATAAAAAAGTTATTGATGTATAATTAAAAGCTAGGATAGCCAACAGAGCAGTTTTGATTCTGTTAGCGGTGATGCTCCCAGAACTAAGACTGCACCTTCTCTCAGAGTAATTGGTGAGCAAGCGATCGCATTCACCCAATCGGGTGAACCATTTGTTAGAGAAAAGATAAAGTTGTTAACGAGTTAATATAATTAGCGATCGGCAATACTTAATGAGGCTCTTAAATCGCACAGTCACTTGGCTTGATTCGTTGACCGCTGACGGTTAACTGTCAACTATTAACAACATGATTTTTCATGAAAAATACTTAAAAGCGCCTAACGCATCATTGGGATAGCGGTGGATGATAGCAAAGCCATAATACACCCTACTGAAGATTTACGTTATAAATAGTCTCTATAATTGCCTGACATAGTTTCCGTCAGCATCGAAATCACTCAATATGTGAATCCAAAAACTTTGCGCCCCTTTGCGTTCCTCTGCGTTAAAAAATATATAATTTCGATGCTAACGAATTTGATATCAATTGGTATTAATC
>Ga0314812_100176_pt1 | contig 10961 bp, 10 predicted proteins | sample STEome_9_FD_202336 | JGI IMG/M metagenome (GOLD analysis project Ga0314812, IMG submission 202336) | Metatranscriptome of soil surface biofilm microbial communities from soil inoculated with nitrogen-fixing consortium DG1, State College... ...
CTTAGATATAGCGGTGAAATCTCCCAATCTAATCATTGGCATTGTGAATAATTTAAAACGTATTTCCATCCTGCGAAATGCGATTATTAATAGCAATCCAGATGTTGTAATTAGTTTCATGTCTAGAATTAATATCATTACTTTACTAGCTACGCGGTGGTTGAAGATTCCAGTCATAATTTCTGAACGTAGCAACCCCGAAAAAAGCTATTTAAGTTGGAATTGGCAACAATTACGCAAATGGACTTATGCATTTGCAGATAAAATTGTTTTTCAAACTCAGCGAGCAAGAGATTATTTTCCAATAAAACTGCAAAATCAGAGTTGTATAATTCCTAATATGGTGATATTACCACCAATAAAAAAGCAGTCTGACGAAAAATTTTTAACCAAGCGATCGCTCATTGCTATGGGACGTTTTGTACCAGAAAAAGGCTTTGATTTATTGCTAAAAGCTTTTGCTAAACTAAAAGATAATTACCCAGAATGGACATTGACGATATTAGGAGACGGAAAGCTACGCCCAGAATTGGAATCATTGCATAACCAATTGGGATTAAGCGATCGCGTTTATTTTCCAGGGATGGTAAATGATATTTATGCTTTTTTACAGCAAGCAGATATTTTTATTATGTCTTCCCGATTTGAAGGTTTTCCCAATGCTATTTGCGAAGCAATGGCATGTGGGTTACCGGTGATATCTACAGATTGTCCTAGCGGGCCGCGAGAAATTATTCGTGATGGAATAGATGGAATTTTAGTTCCCAATGAAGATATTTCAGCATTAGCCGCAGCAATAGAAAAGCTGATATCTCACGAACAAGAACGCAATGCTTTAGCTGTTCGCGCACTAGAAGTAACCGAACGATTTAGCATCAAAAAAATCATGGGAATGTGGGAAGAAACGTTAATTCAAGTTATTGAAAAAGAATTCAGAAATCAGAATTCAGAATTCACAATCAAACAACAAAAAATTTAGATGAATAAAGCTCTTACAAAACTCCTTATTCTTTGCGTCTAACCTCCTTGTTGTGCCTTTGGCGGTATGCGTGAGACAAAAAAATACTGATACAAAAGGTTGATTCAATACAACAATAAAATACATTTCTTGCTTGTGGCATACTTGGCGGTTCCTTTCTTCATAAGCAAATATTTAACAATGAATATCCGAAAATATCTTTACTTCAGTTATGCTTATTGTCGGCAATACAATTTTCCCCAACTTTATAATAAATTTGTCAAAGAAAGTTCATCGAATATTTCCATTGATACCACTAGAGAATTACTCACTAAACTCTTACTTCACTGCCAAAAGTCTGTACCATACTATGCAAAATTAATGAATAATCTTTCCAGTGAGGAAATTATTTACCAAAAGCCAGAACTATATCTTAAGCAATTACCAATCCTCACTAAAGATATTATTCGCGCCAATTTTGAAGAACTCAAATCTACAGATTTAGCACAGCGTCAGTGGTATTTAAATACATCAGGTGGTTCAACAGGAGAACCAATTATTTTAATTCAAGATGCTGAATATAATGACAAATCTACAGCCATTAGCTTACTTTTTTCTTATTTAGTAGGTAGGGAATTAGGAGAACCAGAAGTACGTCTCTGGGGTTCAGAAAAAGACGTTTTTGATGGCACGATGGGATGGAAGGCGACTTTTTTTAATTTCTGGAAAAATACCATATATATGAATGCCTTTCAGATGACTCCTCAAAGAATGAGGGATTTTTTGAAATTGCTAAATACCAAACCACCAAAATTAATTGTTGCCTACGCTCAAGCCATTTATGAATTAGCGAAATTTGCTGAAGATGAAAACATTAAACTTGTTCCTCAAAAGGCAATTATAACTTCTGCTGGGACACTTTATGCTTGGATGCGGCAAAAAATTGAAACTGTATTTCAGTGTAAAGTATTTAATCGTTATGGTTCTAGAGAAGTCAGCGATGTTGCTTGTGAAAAACCAGGAATGCAAGGATTATGGGTAGCTCCTTGGGGTAATTATATTGAGATTGTAGATGATGATTATAACCCTGTGCCGCCGGGAGTTGAAGGTAATATTTTGATTACTTCTCTGACAAATTTTGCTATGCCATTGATTCGTTATAAAATTGGCGATCGCGGTACTTTATCTCCTGAATATAAATCTGGACAAATACTACAACAAGTTTCCGGTAGAAATGTTGATACTTTTAAAGCGAAAAACGGAACTTTAATCGATGGAGAGTATTTTACCCATCTTCTCTACTTCAAAAATTGGGTACAAAAATTTCAAATTATTCAAAAAAGCTACTTAGAAATTACCATCAAAATAATTAAATCTAATTCTGATTATTTCACAGAGGAACTTGATGATATTGCCAGCAAGTGCAAATTGATGATGGGTAAAGATTGTGTAGTTAATTTTGAATTTGTCAACCATATACCCGTCAGTAACTCTGGCAAATACCGCTACACAATTTCTGAGGTTATTTAAATGAAAAAGAAAATTGCATTTCTAATTCGAGATTTAAATTATGGAGGAGCAGAAAGACAATTAGTCACACTAGCAAAAGCTTTAAATAAAACAATATTTTGATATCACAGTATTATGCTTTTATACTAGTAGTTTTTTATCTTTAGATAAAGATTTAAAAGATAACAATATCCCAATTATTTATTTAGAAAAACAAGGAAGATGGCATTTATTTAGCTTCTTTTGGCGTCTTGTGCAGCATCTTCAACACATACATCCTGATGTATTGCATGGATATGGAGGAACCCCAAATTTACTAACTATCTTTTTAAAATTATTTTTACCATCAACCCGTATGGTTTGGGGATTACGTAATTCTTATAGTGATTCTAATTTTTATGATTGGTTAGGGCGTTTAATCTTTTGGTTAGAGTGTATTTTAGCTAAATTTGCGGACTTGATAATTGTCAATTCTTATGCTGGAAAAACATACTATGTCAGTCATGGATTCCCGCCTCAGAAGATGATGGTAATTTCTAATGGTATTGATATCGAACTTTTTCAGCCTAATTTAGAAGCCAGGACAAAAGTGCGATGGCAGTGGGAAATTTCCCAAGATACAATTTTAATCGGTTTAGTGGGAAGACTCGATTTTAGAAAAGACCATCCGACATTTATCAAAGCAGCAGCATTATTGTGTGAAGATAGCAAAAATGTGCATTTTGTTTGTGTAGGTGGTGGTTCCGAAAACTATGCACAAGAGTTACATCAACTAGCCGAAAAACTAGGGATTGCACAAAAAGTTATTTGGGAAAAAGCGCGTGCAGATATGCCTGCAATCTACAACGCCTTGGATATTGTGGTTTCTTCATCTTATACAGAAGGATTTCCCAATGTCATTGGAGAAGCGATGGCCTGCGGTGTTCCTTGTGTAGTGACAGATGTGGGTGATTCAGCTTTGATTGTTGACAATCCTGATGTAGTCGTACCTCCAAAAAATCCCGAAGCTTTGAAAATTGCAATTAAAAAATTAATCGAAAAACTGAATATTGATGGTGGCGATCGCCATCAAATTCGACAGCGAATAATTAACCACTTTTCCGTAGCTGAATTAGTTTTGCAAACCGAAGCTACTTTACTTAAATTGTGCCATGAATCAATCAATTAATATCAAATTTAATTTACTTTTTTATTACCAATGTGCCTTAGCTATAGCTGCTATTTTAGCCTTTTTTACAGATATTAACTCCTATTTATATACATCAGGTATTGTTTCTCAACCTCCTTTGTTTTGGATTTTAGGTTTTGCTGTAGCTTCTATTCCCCTAATTTTTTCACGAGATAAGTACATTCCCACATCTGTGATTCTTTGGTGTTTTGGTTTTATTTTTGTTTCATTACTGTGGTTTGTACTATTTCCAGGTTCTGGAGAACTGGCTTTTGAAGAATTAAGAAAACGACTGTTAGCAGTGATTTTTCTCATTGCAATGGCTTTCATCTTTTCTCGAAATCCAACAATCCATTACTTGACTCGATGGGCGATATTTTTAGCGGTATTAATTACTGTATTTAACAGCATTTACGAGTTTTTTAACCCTGCTGCTTTTAATGCATTAGGTAATGGTGGCCGGGTGACTGGATTTTACTTAAACCCAAACAGTAACGGCTGTGCGTTAATACTGGGGATGATTTTTAGCGTCAGTATATTACAGCCAATATATCGTTTACCTTTCGTTTATCTTGTGGGTATTGGAGTTTTCTTGACGTTTTCGCGAGGTGCTATTCTTGGCTGGTTAATTACAGTGATTATTTTTACCGTCGCCGGCGTGCTGCATTTCAATAAAATACTTTATTGGATTTTGGGCATAGGAACTTTCATTATTAGTTTAGGCTCCCAATGGTGGCAAGAATTATTGCAAAATTTAGATTTGAATGCCAACTCATTGGAAAGAATTGCATGGTTTCAAAATATTTCAACTTCTGATTCAGAAGATTCCGCAGATTCGCGTTTAGAAGTAGCTCAATTAGCTTGGCAGATGTTTATGAAACATCCTTTTTTCGGTAATGGCATTGGCTCGACTTTAACATGGAATGTGGAAATATCTACGCACAATATTTACCTATATTATATGGCAGATCATGGAATCATCGGTGTTTTGATTCTACCTGTATTAGTATATGGAGCGATACGCCACGCCCGTGGAGAAACTAAATATATAGGTTTGGCTTTTGCTGTTTTTATTCTTCTCTGGGGATTATTTAGCCATAACGTTTTAGAAGAACGTTATATTCTGATTTTGTTTTCATTGATGGCTGGAATGACTGAAGGAAGTAAGTTAGACCAAAAATTAAAATTAGAATATCAATTATGAAAATCATTTATATCATTACCGGACTTTCCACTGGTGGCGCAGAAGTCATGCTTTATAAACTTCTTTCCCGGATGGATAAACAACGTTTTAGTCCGGTTGTTGTTTCTTTAATGGATGGAGGTACATGGGGCGATCGCATTGTCAATTTAGGCGTTCCTGTTTACACCATTGATATGCAACCAGGAACAGTTAAACTAATTAATATTTGGCGAATGATTCAGTTAATACGCCAACTCAAACCTGATTTAATTCAAGGTTGGATGTATCATGGAAACTTGGCTGCACAATTTGTCAGACTTTTCATCTTTAGACAAGTGCCTGTTTTCTGGAATGTACGCCATTCACTGCATTCTTTAGAACTAGAAAAGCCAAGCACAAATATTATTATTAAACTCTGCGCCAAATTTTCTCAATTACCGACCAAAATTATTTATAACTCTCACAATAGTGCTAAACAACATGAAAAAATTGGCTATTGTCTTGAGAAAACATGTGTAATTCCCAACGGCTTTGAAACAGAAAAATTCACACCATCAACAGCAGATCGTCTCAGCGTTCGTTCAGAACTCAATACTCCAGAAGATGCTTTATTGATTGGCTTAATTGGTCGTTATCATCCCATAAAAGACCATTTTAATTTTCTTCAGGCTGCTGCATTACTACTGAAAAAGTATACCAACGTCCAATTTGTTTTGATTGGCAATAAAGTGGATTGGGAAAATCAAATTTTATCCGAATTAATTGATGAATTAGGGCTTGTCAAGCACATACATCTATTAGGTGAACGTCATGACGTACCCCGTTTAACTGCTGCCTTAGATATCGCCTGTTCCTCTTCATCTGGAGAAGGTTTTTCCAACGTCATTGGCGAAGCTATGTCTTGTGGCGTTCCCTGTGTAGTCACAGATGTGGGAGACTCAGGTTGGATTGTCGATGATACTGGAAAAGTCGTCCCTCCAAGAAACCCACAAGCATTAGCAAACGCTTGGGAAAAATTAATCAATATGGGAAAAGAAGGCAGAGAAAGTTTAGGAAAAGCAGCCCGCGCCAGAGTCATAAAATGTTTTTCTTTAGACTCCATTGTGGCTGAATATGAGACATTATATGACAATGTATTTGCTGAAAAAAACACTACAATCCAAACAGCGTATTTCAGCTAAACGAAGTACACGTCTAGGGGCGCATAGCTATGCGATCCTACAATTATCTGTACCTCAGATTATCACCAAAATTTTAGTTAAATACTATCAGTAACTAGTGGATTATCGCATTAATTTTGATGAGTTTGTAGTAAGCACTTCAGTGCTTAAAAATCAAGGACTAAAGTCCTAACTACAAACTTATTTATCTCTCATAACTAATGCGATAGACCACTAGAATTACATTTCTAAGCCAAAATCTAAAATCCAAAATTGCCTCACTTAGCAGGTATAGTAACTTCCCAAATCCCTTGATTTCCACCGTATTCCAAAACATAGATTTTATTGCCAATAATTTCAGCATCAATGGGATTACTGAAACCTTGAACAATGCGTCTAGCTTCAAGTTTGTAATTGGTAGTTCCTACTTTCATCAAATTTAAATGCAACAGATCTTGACTGGCATCTTTAAAAGGGCCTGCGACTGTTTCGCCAGTGGGATCGCCTATAGTCCAACTTAATACAAATCCATCTCTGTTGAATTCTGGACTCATTGCTCCTTGGGTATCAAAAACTAAACCCAAAGGAGAACGGTGTGTTGTAAAAGTACTCAAACTTTGTCCCAAAAAGCTAGCATCTTTGATTTGGCCATTTTGAGGATCGCGATAATTATCTGCATCCGGGCCAAAATTAGGAATTGGTTCTGTCAAGGTGATATTAGGCTTAGGGGGAAAGGTAGGATCGTTATAATAATAGCCTTTTGTCACTGCGCCAAATTTGGGATTTAATAAACGGTCGTTGGCAGGATTATAATTTGGGTATTGTTGTGGATTGTCTGTCCCACCAATGCGCCAGGGAAAGCCGTAATGAAAACCTTGACGCAGCCAATTTAATTCTTCTGACATATCGCGATCGGGCCCATTTTCTGCACCAAACAAATCTCCATTAGGTGCGAAAGCCATATCATAAGTATTGCGTATTCCTTCTGCAAAAATATAGCCAGCACTTTTTAAAGTTGCTCGATTATTTGCCAGAAATAAATTTTGTCCATTAGTAGGAAGACGAATAATACAGGCTGTTAATCCGACTTCACGAGTGTTGGGATATAAACCACCAGCAGTTTGAACTTCACCATGATCGGTGCGAGAACCGCTATTGATATAAATATAATTACCATCTAAGCTAACAACTACACCATTGAAACGATGGTCATAGGCTGTTTTGCTTTTAGGATACGCTGCACTTTTAGCCAAAACAGACCAAATACGTTGTCCTGTATTTGAATTAATTACACCTTTAACAATAATTGCTTTGGTCTGGTCATTGGCTACGTTTCCATTGCCAATTAAATAAATAGTACCGTTAGGGCCAATGGCTATTCCTTGAGTTTCACTTACTTTATGATCGTTAAAGCTATAAACAAGTGTAGTAGTAGATGACGCTAAATTAACTCGATAAATTTCCCCACTACGTTTGAGATAATAGAGGGTATTGTTCCGTGGATCTTTGACAATCCGAACAGAGGGAGAAATCGATTTTGTATTGACAATATTGCGAATTTTAATATCAGAACGTAGCGCTTCAGGTGCAGCATTAACTACAGTAGTTCCATAGTTTAATAACAATATTGTCAATACAAGTGTTTTGAACCAAAAAAACCAGCCTTTGATAGTGAATTTATTAGTAGATTTGCACTTTGCTATATTCATGATTTTCTCCATAAACCAAATCACGTCGCTTTGCTCCGAATTCAAAATTAATAATCCCCATAATTAAATGTCGGGACTTATATGATTAATAAAATTCTACGTACCTATGCCAAAGTAACTTCTAAGGTATAAGGAACAGAAAGAGTATCACTTTCGCCAGAGAAAGTTCCACCATTTTGAGGAAAGAAAGCATATTTACTTACTGAAATAGAATATGTCCCTGCACCTAGTGAAGCGGTGATTAACGATCCAAAGTCTGATTCATTGCCACTATCATCATTAAATTGCAGCAAAGTTCCAGCATTATTAAATAGACCGAGAATCGTATCATCAAGTGTCACTGTTCTGATAGTTACAGTTGCTGAATTGGCGATGGAAAATCTAAAAAAGTCAAAATCAGGATTATCTCCTGGTTGAACTGATACTAATTCACCTGAAATATTCACATCTGAGCCTGATGATAGGGAACCTAATCCTTCAGCAGTGGTTAGTGTATTGTTTGTAGCTTGTCCAGGATTTTCTCGTTCATAGAAAAGAAAGTCATCACTATCAAGTCTGAGATTGCTTCTTCCTTGCACAATACCTATAATCTCATCTGGTTCTGTTCCTGGTTTGTCTAAAAATATTTGTGTGTTAGTTCCAACAACTTGCAGGCGATAGTCCTGTACAGATCCTTTGAGTTCAATTCGATCTTCACTAGAGTTGAAATCAGTAATGGTGGCTAAATCTCCAAAACCTGCGTTGCTAGTGTTGTTATCGTCATAGAAAACATTTGTCGCATTCCCAAGAACAAATCTATCTACCCCAATTCCACCAGTGAGAATATCAATTTCCCCCGATCCTGGTGGAAGCTGACTCCCAGGAAAAACACCAATCAACACATCGTTTCCAGAACCTCCGTTGATACTGTCATTACCAGGCCCGCCCTGTAGACTATCATTACCGTCCTCACCATTGAGGATGTCATTGCCCAAATTACCATCCAGGGTATCATTGCCTGCTCTACCATTAAGAGTGTTGTTAGCACTATTACCAAACAGGAAGTTGCTAAGGGTGTTACCTGTACCATTGATACCACTAGTTCCCGTCAGGGTCAGATTCTCCAGATTTGCTATTAATGTGTAGCTAATAGAAGACCTAACGCTATCTGTGCCGGAATTAGCAGCTTCGATAATAATATCAGTAGCTTCGGTAATTATGTAAGTATCGTTACCTAATCCACCGTTTAAAGTGTCAGTACTGCTACCACCATCAAGGGTATCGTTACCATCTCCACCGATAAGACTGTCGTTTCCCGTCCCACCAAACAAATTATCGTTACCAGCCGCACCATTTAAGGTATCGTTAGCGGATGTACTATTGGCATTACCGCCATTAGCCCAACCATATATCGTGTCATTTCCCGAAGTTCCGTTTCTAAGATCGGAACCCGTCGTACCGAAAATAACTGCCATGTTATTTCTCCTGAAGTTTTAACTAATGCCCAAGAGGTTGTTTGCAAAATGGTTTTGAATACTGTTTAAGTTCAGCATTAGTCAAAGAACTTTTTATTAGTTAGATATAAATTACTTGCTATTTGCGTAATCTTCTGTTTTGGAAAAAGCAAATCAAAAATATCCAAGTGCTGATTGTAACTAGGTTAAAAACCTGAGAGGTGAACGGGGCGATCGCCATACAAACAGACTAGATAATTTTATTTCTTATAACTCCCTGAACCGATTACGTAAATGGTAAGTAATTAGTCCCAAAAATCATTTATGTAGCAATCCCAAATAATTGTGTGAAATTACATGTTAGGGTTGTTGATTGTTAATCATTGACAGTCAACAGTCAACACTGAACACCGATATTGTTCACAACTAAAATAGAATTGCTATATGTATCCTCCAATCAAACTATATAACAGTCCAAACAGTACAATTAAAGTCACAATAATATAAGTAAAATCTCTTTGACGTACATAGGCGAATAACGAACAGGCTACTCTGATAACTGGAGTGGCAATTAATACTAACAATCCAAGTTGAATAATCCCACGGCGACGACCGGATTCAACAGATTTGACTACACCTGATGGACTACGAAATTCTGGTAATTCTCCGCGAAAAAATTGGTAATTGGGAGCCTCAGTACCGTGGCGAATTAAATACAAAGTTCCACCGATTAAAACTAAAGCGGTGGAAATAATTACTCCAATTCTTAATAGGTTGCCCAAAAATTGCTCAAAACGTTGCTCTGATGTACTACGCCTACTTTTCACCATTTTTAAAGTCTCCCTGTTAGCCCTTTGTAAATCATTTCCACCGCTAACACTAAAATGACAACGCTGAAAATATTTCGCAAAAGCTTAACTTTAGCTCTGACTAATATCCGCGCTCCCAGTAAAGCACCAAATAACACTCCTAACATCACAGGCATTGCTAATCCAGGATCGATGTAACCACGGTTTAGATATATGCCAGCGCTAGCCGCCGCTGTCACTCCAATCATGAAATTGCTGGTGGTAGTTGACACTTTAAAGGGAATATGCATAATTCGATCCATTGCCAGCACCTTGAGCGCTCCGGAACCAATACCAAGCAACCCTGAAAGTACGCCGGCTATAAACATTAATCCAAATCCGTAGGGCAGTCCACGCACGTTATAAGATTGTTCTCCGGTGGGAGTGGGATAAGTACCATTGAGTTGGAGACGAACTGCTAGAGAATTTGGCGGCAAATTGTTGAGGTGTTCGGGTGGATTTTGGCGGGACAAGTAGGCAGAGTAAAGTAAAACGATTCCAAACACAACAGCAAGGAAACCTGTAGAAATTTTAGCTGCTACAATTGCTCCGACTATTGCGCCAAAGGTGGTTGCGACTTCTAGAAACATCCCTAGCCGCACATTTGTGTAGCCTTCTTTAACGTAAGCGGATGCGGCTCCACTAGATGTAGCAATTACAGATACTAGTGAAGCACCGATGGCATAATGAATATCAACTCCAAATACCAATGTTAAAAAGGGGACAATTACAACTCCACCGCCTAACCCTGTTAGCGCTCCTAAAAATCCAGCCAAAAATGAGCCGAACCATACTAATAAAGAAAATTCTAGGATGTTCAAATTGCTTCCCCCGCCACAAACTTTTTGCTTGAGACTAGAAAGCGAAACTCAACCTCATCTCTTGCTTGGTTGATTTCACCCGCCAATATTTTAGGAAGTTTTGCTCAGAGAAACAAACACTTTTGTTTGTTAAATTAATAATTAAAAGTGATGAGTAAGCCAAGAAGTAACC
>Ga0314812_100177_pt1 | contig 10951 bp, 9 predicted proteins | sample STEome_9_FD_202336 | JGI IMG/M metagenome (GOLD analysis project Ga0314812, IMG submission 202336) | Metatranscriptome of soil surface biofilm microbial communities from soil inoculated with nitrogen-fixing consortium DG1, State College... ...
GTAAAAGACTAGAATTTTGGTGGTGGCTTCTAGAAGAGATCTGTGTAACACTAGGAAGCCAACAGTCGAGCTATTTGTTAACGGGAGGTCAGGTAATGGCGATCGCCACGATTAATCCCGCCACTGGGGAAACTATTCAAACCTTTGAGCCACTCAATGATGTAGAAATTGACGCTAAACTCGATTTGGCGAATCGGGCTTTTGAAAGCTATCGCCAGACTAGTTTTCAAAAGCGATCGCACTGGTTAGAAAAAGCTGCCGATATTTTAGAGCAAGACAAAGCGGAATTTGCCAAGTTGATGACTCTAGAAATGGGTAAACCTTTGAAAGCTGCCATCGGTGAAGTGGAAAAATGTGCCACTGTCTGTCGTTACTACGCCGAACACGCCCCTGGTTTTTTGGCTGATGTTCCTGTCAAAACTGATGCTAGCCATAGTTTTGTTCGCTATCAACCTTTAGGGGCAATTCTGGCAGTCATGCCGTGGAATTTCCCCTTCTGGCAAGTTTTCCGCTTTGCCGCCCCTGCCCTCATGGCGGGAAATGTCGGCTTACTCAAACATGCTTCCAACGTGCCGCAGTGCGCCTTGGCAATTGAAGAAATTATTCACCGGGCGGGTTTTCCAGAAGGTGTATTTCAAACTTTATTGATTGGGGCTGCTAAAGTCGCCGACTTAATGGCAGATGACCGAATCAAAGCCGCCACCTTAACAGGAAGCGAACCAGCAGGCATATCCCTCGCCATCGCCGCCGGCAAACAAATTAAAAAAACCGTTTTGGAATTGGGAGGAAGCGACCCGTTTATAGTGTTAGCAAGCGCTGATTTAGAAGCAGCAGTTGTCACAGCTACTACAGCGCGGATGTTGAATAACGGGCAATCATGTATTGCAGCCAAACGTTTTATAGTCGCACAAGCGATCGCTGACAAATTTGAAAAATTGTTGTTAGATAAATTCGAGGCGCTGAAAGTGGGCGATCCCATGCAACCAGACACCGATATCGGGCCACTAGCAACTCCTGGCATTGTCCAGGATTTACACCAGCAAGTGCAAACCGCCACCAAAAGCGGCGGGAAAGTCCTCATCGGTGGACATCCATTATCAGATCGTCCAGGAAACTTTTATCCGCCAACCATTATCATAGATATTCCGCCCGACACACCAATTGCCAAAGAAGAATTCTTCGGCCCAGTAGCCATGCTATTTCGGGTTCCAGATATCGATGCTGCCATAAAACTCGCTAATGATACCCCCTTTGGTTTGGGTGCAAGCGCTTGGACAACCAACGACCAAGAACGCCATCGCTTGATTGAAGAAATCCAAGCCGGTAGCGTATTTATCAACGGTATGGTTAAATCCGATCCCCGATTGCCCTTTGGTGGTATTAAGCATTCTGGATATGGCAGAGAATTGAGTATCCAAGGTATACATGAATTTGTCAATGTTAAAACCGTGTGGGTGAAGTGATTACGGTTTGGGCATGGGGCATAAGCAATAGGGCAAGGACATAAGACGTAGTAAATGCGGAATAGGGAATAGTAAATGGGGAAGTGGCGGACAAGGCGGACAAGAAGAAATAACCCATAACCAATGCCCAATGCCCAATCCCTAATGTCCAATGCCCAATCCCTAATGTCCAATGCCCAATGCCCAATGCCCAATGCCCAATATTTATTGTCGCTAGTCAGGAAATAATAATGAATACAGCAGAACTCTTGGTGCAGTGCCTAGAAAATGAAGGAGTACAATACGTTTTTGGACTTCCAGGTGAAGAAAATCTGCACGTTTTAGAAGCACTTAAACATTCTTCGATTCAATTTATTACCACTCGTCACGAACAAGGTGCGGCATTCATGGCCGATGTCTACGGACGGCTAACGGGAAAAGCCGGGGTGTGTCTTTCGACACTCGGCCCTGGGGCTACAAACTTGATGACTGGGGTAGCAGATGCCAACCTCGATGGTGCGCCTTTAGTGGCAATTACCGGTCAAGTGGGAACAGATAGAATGCACATTGAATCCCATCAATATTTAGATTTGGTGGCGATGTTTGCACCTGTGACTAAATGGAATAAGCAAATTGTTAGGCCGAGTATTACACCAGAAGTAGTGCGAAAAGCATTTAAGCGATCGCAATCGGAAAAACCTGGTGCAGTCCACATCGATTTACCAGAAAATATTGCTGCCATGCCCGTGGAAGGCAAACCTTTACGTAAGGATAATAGCGAAAAAACCTATGCTTCTTTTGCTAGCATTCGAGCAGCCGCCGCAGCAATTTCTCAAGCAGTTAACCCATTAATTTTAGTAGGAAATGGAGCAATTCGCGCTAGAGCTAGTGATGCCGTAACGCAATTTGCCACCCTACTTAATATACCTGTGGCTAATACCTTCATGGGTAAAGGCGTTATTCCCTACACACATCAATTAGCATTGTGGTCAGTGGGATTACAACAAAGAGATTTCATTACATGTGGATTTGATAATACAGATTTAGTAATAGCGATCGGCTACGATTTGATAGAATTTTCGCCTAAAAAATGGAATCGTGATGGCAAAATTCCAGTTGTGCATATAGGGTTAAATCCAGCAGAAATTGATAGCAGTTATATTCCTGATGCTGAAGTTGTGGGAGACATTTCTGATTCCCTCTATGAAATCTTAAAATTAGCAGACCGACAAGGAAAACCCGATCCCTTTGCCATTAGTTTACGAGCAGATATTCGTGCTGATTACGAACAGTATGCCCATGATGATGGATTTCCCATTAAACCGCAAAAGTTAATTTATGACTTACGGCAAGTTATGGGGCCAGATGATATCGTCATCTCTGATGTTGGCGCACATAAAATGTGGATGGCGCGTCATTATCACTGCCATAGCCCCAATACTTGTATTATTTCCAATGGCTTTGCCGCAATGGGTATTGCGATTCCTGGTGCATTAGCAGCAAAACTCGTGCATCCCAACCGCAAAATTGTTGCCGTCACAGGCGATGGTGGCTTCATGATGAACTGCCAAGAATTAGAAACCGCCTTGCGTGTCGGTACGCCCTTTGTCACCATTATTTTTAATGACGGTGGCTATGGATTAATTGAGTGGAAACAAGAAAATCAATTTGGCAAAGGAAACTCATCTTTTGTACATTTTGGCAATCCTGATTTTGTCAAATTAGCCGAAAGTATGGGTTTAAAAGGCTACCGAGTTGAATCAGCTTTAGATTTAATTCCCACACTCAAAGAAGCCCTAGCTCAAGATGTACCCGCAGTCATAGATTGTCCAGTAGACTATCGGGAGAATCGCCGCTTTAGCCAAAAAGCAGGCGAATTGAGTTGTACGGTGTGAAAAGTTAAAAGTTAGGAGTTAGGAGTTAAAAGTTAGAAGTTAGGAGTTATACCATTTCACCAAAATATTGATACACATACAATAACCTGTAGGGGCGAACGGCTGTTCGCCCTTGTATTTGTATCATTTATAAAGTGAAATGGTATTAAAAGTTAGGAATTAGGAGTTAGGAGTTATTCCTCTTTTGTTACTTTAGGAAAATAAAAATTGACAAGAAATTCAACTAGCAACAGAAAAACTGACTGGAGAAGCGCGAAAATCATTCATAAAGTCGATTAATTTCAAACAGCAACGCTTCATATCAGGAATGTTAAATACTGTGAGCCAAGGTTGAATCAAACAGTAAAAAATATAGGGTTGAATGAGCAATCTCAGATTATTTACAACACAAGTTAACTAATGTAGTAAAAACAATTACACCTCAACAGATTGCTTCTCTCACTTCTTATGACTTTATTCTCGAAGCTTTATTTGGTGCAGCTTCATAAAGAATTGGTATGAATTGAGGAAGTTGAGGATGGTTATAGGTTCCAGGTGGAGTTAATTCGTCTCTGGTTTGTCTGAATTCAGAGAATTTTAGTAGGGGCGAACACCCGTTCGCCCCCACAATTTCATCTATATCAGAGTTTATTAAAACCAGCAGAACGGCGATAAAGTAACCAGATAAACAGGGGTGAACCCAGCAAGGCGGTGACGGAACCTACTGGTAGTTCTACTGCTCCTAATCTAGAGAGTAAATCTGCAAAGGTGAGTAACCATGCACCGGCAAGGGCGGAAAGTGGCAACACAAAGCGGTGGTCTGTGCCAACGAGGAGCCGGACACCGTGAGGGATGACAAGACCGACAAATCCAATTAAGCCACTTATGCTGACTGCACCTGCGGCTAATAATGTGGCAACACCACCGATTAAGAGGCGCGATCGCGTTAATGAAATTCCTAATCCCACAGCTAAATCATCTCCCAAAGCCAACACGTTCACCGATCGCGCCAACAAGCATCCCCCCACTAATGCAACTATGATGTAAGGACTAGCAGTGGAAATTTCTTGCCAACCCCGGCCATTCAGGCTACCGACTAACCAACTCAAAGCAATTTGAATTTGACCGTCTTCTGCTAACAACAGCAAGGTACTTTGCACTGCACCAAACAATGAACTGATCGCCACACCCCCTAAAATCAATCGCTCCACTGAAATTCCTGACCCAGCACGACCCAGTAAAATTACGATCGCCGAAGTCAAGATTGCACCTATCCAAGCAGCTAGAGGGATGGCAATGGGAAATATTTGCCAGACAATCATCAAAATTACAATTAACCCTGCACCCGCAGAAATTCCCAGAATAAAAGGATCGGCAAGACTATTGCGTAACATTCCTTGCAACAACGCTCCCGACATCCCCAAAGCAGCACCGACAATCAGAGCCGCACAAATGCGCGGTAAACGCAAATCCCAGAGAATTATCTGTTTAGCCGGATCGCCTTGGTGAAGAATCGCTTGCCAAAACTCAGACATACTCAAAGGTACTGCTCCTTGGGAAAGCGATAGCCCTAGCGTCACCACCAGTCCTATAGCCAAGAGCAAAACAGCCCAAATTACTCGGTATTCAGTCAAAATCGTCTTAAATAGTCTTTTCATATACAAGGGGTGGGGAGGTGGGGAGACAAGGGAGACAAGGGAGACAAGGAAAATGGGTAGGGGAGAATAATAACTCCCAAGTCAACAGTCAACAGTCAACAGTCAATACTTAACATTCAACACTCCTCACTCCCTTTTACCCATACGCACCGTTGGGGAGAAATCCTAATAGTTGCTTTAATTTTGGATCTGCTTGTTCGTAGCAGTGACTAGGCATTTGATAGTTCATAAAGGGTGCATATTTGTGTCCAACCAGTCTTTTGGCATAGGTAATCTGCGTAATGTAGCGAGTGATAGAGGAAGAGTTTCTAGAGCCTCTATGCCATACCTGATTGTTAAAACAAACGGCAGAACCCATCCCTCCTAAACAGCTGTAAATTTGGTCTTCATATCCTGAAATATTGCCGTCACATAACTTACCAAACAAATGAGATCCTGGAATGACTTGGGTGGGGCCATTTTCTTGGGTTAATACATCCGTCAGGTAGTAATTCACTGTAAATGCAAGAACATTCAAGCGAATGTTAGTTAAGGGTTTGCCATCAAGTGAAAGTGCATGGGGTGTGTCGTCTTGATGCCATGCATTTTTAGCTAATCCGTCAGTTTCTGGGGGAATTTTAAATGAGTTATTGTGAATAACATGAATTATATTAGCATTAGGAATACCATCATGCATTGAGTAGCCTTTTCCATTTGCCCCACCAATTAAATGTTCTGCAAATGTGACCATTGGCTCTAAGGCAAAAAGATTTAAATTTTGCTGAGAATGCTCGAACATTCGCTTCATTATTTTCTTGGATTTTTGATAATTTTTACCTTCACTTTGCTTGAAAATTTCATCTAAATCATTTTTTAGTACTTCGCATTGTTCTGGTGTCAACACATTTTCAATCACCAGAAATCCGTTAGCATGGAAATACTCAATCCATTGATTTAATTGCTCTGTAGTTGGCTGTTTACCACTGAGATATTCAGACATTTTATTGCTTGACTTTTATTGATATTAATATACCAAATATACTTTTTTTAACCCATGTTTTGCAGTTTGAAGGGCAATTTGTAAAATTTGAGTATCTCAAATTCTTAAGTTATGAAAACTTACGCAACTGACAAAGGGCGATCGCTAGTAGTCTGTCCCATTAGTTCTGAGAGATAAATAAGTTTGTAGTTAGGACTTTAGTCCTTGATTTTTAAGCACTGAAGTGCTTCCTACAAACTCATAAAATGATATTTTTAGTTCTCAATTCTGAACAAAAAATTCTCAACTGCTGCTAAAATTTCTGCTGGGTATTCTTCATGCAGTCCTAGAGAACCTGGAGTGACGACGCTTCTTACTCCAGGTAATGCAGTTAAAGCGTTCATTTCTTCTCGTGATTTGGTAGGGCTGGATTCTCCAATTACCACCATCAGTGGTACGGTTAAAGACTGTACGAGTTGGAGAAAATCAGATTGCTGCCTTACAGCATCAAGATTACCAGTTACAAAGGCAGCAGAGGCAAATCTCGCTCCTGGTTGTTGAGTTGTCTGCCATTTCTTCTCGATGAAACTGGGTGTAAGTTTTGTCGTGCTTGTAAAGACATGACGACGGTACATAAAATTTAAGAAAGATGGGGTAGTGTTGAGTTTGTAGAGAGCTTGGCCAACTACAGGCGATCGCACTAATTCTCTCACCATACCAGCTATCTGTTGACTAGCACCCATTGTCGGTAAAGGCCCGCGCCAAGTGGGAGCTAACAACACAATTCTTGAGAACGCCGTTGGCTGTTTCACAGCTAATTTTAAAACGTAAGTAGATGCATGACCAGCCGCCATTACAGTAATTGGCGTTTTAAAAATAGCGTTAACAAAATCTTCCAGAAATTGCTGATATATTTCGGGTCGATAATCTAAACTAGGGCGAGAAGATTCCCCAAAACCAGGCCAGTCCACAGCTATAACTTGAAAATTGGGAGCTAACAACCTAGCAAGTTCGCCCATTTCCAAACGCGTCGAAACACTGCTAAAAGCGGGTAACAGTAATAGCGGCGAACCTTTACCAAGGGTTTCATAAACAACGCGCAATTGCTGATTTTGCCAATTCCAAAGATATTCTTGAACTACTCCACCAAATCCGACTGCATCAGAGGTAGATAATAAATTGGTTGACATGAGATTAACTTTTCTCCTTTGTCATTTGTGATTAGTCATTAGTCATTAGTTATTAGTCATTAGTGAATAACCAATGCCCAATGCCTAATGCCCACTTATTAAGTATTTACATCTAACTTACATTCCAATGCTTTTTTTTGCATTGTTTTAAAAATGTTGTAAAATCCATTGGCACGGGAAGGTGTAAGGCTAACATTTAAACCTGTTTCTTGAATAAAATCTGGGGTAAGTTGCACAATTTCTGTTGGCGTTAGTCCATTTAATCCTTCAACCAAAAGTCCTACTAATCCTTTGGTTAACTGAGAATCAGAATCGCCTTGAAAGACAACTTTACCATCATTCAAGGTTGCTGTGATATAAACTTGAGAAACGCAACCAGGAACTTTGTTATCGGGTAATTTATCAGCTTCTGGGAACTCATTGAGCTTCTGAGCATACCAGATTAGCTGTTCGTAACGTCGCTTCGGCTCAGAAGCGCGTTGAAACCGCTGAACGATTTTAGCAAGTGCAGGTGGCAAAGAATCTAGAGTTGAGGACATAACAGAAGCTAGAAATAATCGCTATCATCTTGAGTGTAAATTATCTTTCGAGCGATGCCTATGCGGGCTGCATCTATGCACGTGTAATCTATGAACTAGTAATTTTGATGCCAAGATATCTGTAGTTTCGATGACATACACTACAGTTTTTACAATTCTTTTCTTGAAGTTGTGCTGTTTGTACTCTAGTCAAATTTGAGAGTTTATCGGTGAATCAGAATCGTTCAAATGTACTACTTTGATATTAGCGTCCAAAATACGTAAAGTGGGGCGGATTATATTAAGTAGTGAAAATAAGTGTTAAATATTGATGCAAAATCAGCGATTTGATTGAATTAGCTTCGGGAATTTTCAGATTATATTTTCAATCATTAATAAATTTCAGGAGCAAATCAGGTGTTTACTTCAACGTTACTTGCTGCTGCAACCGCACCCCTGGAATGGAGTCCTTACGTTGGCTTGACCATGATTATCGCCAACATAATTGCCATTGCCTTTGGCAAATCTACCATCAAGTATCCAAATGCAGAACCAAAGCTACCATCACCAAATTTCTTTGGTGGTTTTGGCGCACCTGCTTTGTTAGCTACTACCGCCTTTGGTCATATCTTGGGAGTAGGCGCTATTTTAGGACTGCATAACTTGGGTAGACTTTAGGTTCTTGGTCAAGTTAGCTGTTATTTGATGATTTTTTTGTCTCCAGCTTTGAGCCAGATAAGTAATTTTCTGGCTCTTTTTTGATTTATTGCTGAGTTGTAAATATTCTAAGCAATAAGCTGAAAATTTTGGTTTGCTTCCATTGGCAGATGATTTAAGAATTTGGGCGTTGGATTATCACTGGGTTTTTATGTCTGGTGTTTCAGAGGGTCAGGCTCAATTAAACCCGGATAATTTTGAGGGCGAACAGCCGTTCGTCAATTTTGAGGGCGAACAGCCGTTCGCCCCTACAGATAAATGCGTCGGTATCTAGGCGTTAACAAATTTCCACTCTAATGTCTTGATGGGGGCTTTTTGTAGTGCTTGAGTGAGTTCGGCGTTGCTTTCAAATTTTATCTGCCAGAGGTGAGAAGTTTCGACGTTGACAGTGAATTTTTCATCTTGGAAAGGCCAGGGTTTAACATAAACTGACCCATCGCTGCGTTGCATGATATCATAACGTTGACCGTCAGGGCCTTTGGTAATTTCTAAAAAGCGTTCAGCAGCAGGTAATTCTTGCTTACAGAGGATCAAAGAAAGGCGATCGCACCATTGCATAAATGCGTAAGCTGCATCAACTTCTTCCTTTTCAATACCTAGTTCTTCACGCCAACGTTGTTGATTTTGAAGTTGCTCATCTAAAAGTTTGTCCAATTCTGGAGACTGACCCCGGCTAGGCTCATTTAAACGACTAATATGCATAGAAATTAATAAAGCTACCCACCGTCCACGATAAAGAGCATTCTTAGCCAAATTAGCGGTTTTCGGGACACCTTCTTCTATATCAGTATCTGTCATCAGAGTGAAGTCTCTTGGCGCACCAGCTTTAGTCAGATTATCGTCTTCCCATTCTTTTTCTAAATCATCGTGATGAGAAATGGCTGCTAGTGTTTCATATAATCGGGCTGGAGCATCTTTACGTCGCCATTGTCCTGCTAGTTGAGCTGCTAACAAAGCATGAGCGCGATGATAAATAATTTCCCAACCGTTTTGAGTTGCGTTAACAATCACAAATGAATCTCCTGCTGGACAGTTTTGATTTAGGGTTTGAATGTTAGTGTGAGTTCTGAATTCATCGGGGCGCACAAATGTGCGCCCCGTCAGGTGTGTACTATTGCAATTAATATCAGCAAATATAGCTTGGCAATTATTCAAAGCTGAATAACAATATGCCAAAAAATATTTGCTGTTAATCTACTTCTGTTCTAAATCCAAGCGATGGAATTAAGAGTGGCTTTCTAGGGGATTTGCAATGTATTTGAATGTTGGCTCAGAATTCCAAGGGCCGCGCTCATCTTTACCGTTACCGTTTGTAGATAGGTTGTAGTAAAGAGCAACAGTTTCATCTGGTTGAATATTACCAAAGAATGGATCTGTTAACTTACCCAGAGAATCTAGAGCTTTCATAAACATCTGGGTATGAGAAATTTCTCGTGTTAAAAGATGGACTAAAGTTTCTTTAGTACCTTCATCCGTTGCCAACTTAATCAACTCTTCGTAAGTCTGACGAGCGCCGGCTTCCGCTGCAATATTGGCTCTTAAATCGCGGACTACATCTCCGCCTTCATTCAAGTAACTTGCAGTCCAAGCATTACCTTGGCTATCTAGAAAGTGAGGGCCTATACCTCGTATTGCAAAGAGAGTGCTTTTATAAGCTTCTGTTTGATCGGTATTTTTGGTATGCACTTCGATGAGTTTGCCAACCATTTCTAGATGGCTGAATTCTTCGATCGCAATATCTTGGAGCATATCTTTAATTCCAGCGTTTTCCACATGGAATGATTGAACCCAATATTGCAAAGCTGCGCTTAATTCTCCAGTTGCTCCACCAAATTGCTCTAAAAGTAATTGAGCAAAACGAGGGTTTGCTTCCTTAACGTTTACTACATGAATAGGATCTTTTTTGTGAAAGAACATAGATTTAAGCTTCCAAAAAATAAGTTTGACAAAACAAAAGAGATACGCTGGTTTTATTTCCTGTTAGGATTTCCCAGATGTATTTGGGTAAATTGAGATTTCATAGCTTCTCAACTAGAAAACTACGAGAAAATTAAATACCAGTGGTCATTTGATGATTAATAACTGTCGCTTAGCAATTAGGCATTACTACTTCTTCTGATTAATCCCCATAGGTAGATAGCAATAATCGCGCCAAGGACAGCTACTAAAATCCCAGGAATAGTTAACCCTGCACCAGCAGCAGTAATTTGTAGAGTTCCGGTTCTTAGCAATGTAAATAAACTTCCACCAACAAAGGCACCAATGATGCCTAAAATCATTGTGGAAAGAATTCCACCGCCTTGATAACCAGGATAAATAGCTTTAGCGATCGCACCTGCCAAAAGTCCTAAAACTACCCAAGCAATAATACTCATAATCGATAATTACCTCATCAATTTAGACTTGTATATAATTTATCAACTTTCACTTCAAAATTCTTTCTATCACATGGGATAAATGCTGAATCCAAAAGTTAGATAAAAGAGGTTGTATCGAGATGACATCAAATGATATTTAGCTTCGATGGCAGAACATAGACCATGAAAATTTTTGTCAAAAAAATGAGTTTATCAACTCCTAAATCTGGATTTCCA
>Ga0314812_100178_pt1 | contig 10950 bp, 6 predicted proteins | sample STEome_9_FD_202336 | JGI IMG/M metagenome (GOLD analysis project Ga0314812, IMG submission 202336) | Metatranscriptome of soil surface biofilm microbial communities from soil inoculated with nitrogen-fixing consortium DG1, State College... ...
CTTCGTTGCATCTAAATTACTGTTGACTGTTGACGGTTGACTGTCAAATAACCTCATGACTAATTCCAGTTTTGTATCATTTAGGAATAGATCGAGGTTTGGAATCTAGAGAAAATTCAATAAAATTAGGACACATATTTGATTTTTGAAATATATGTAGCATCTATCCAGGACTTTAATCCATAATCCTTTCATCGAAAATTGGTATTATTGCTTGCTTCGTTGTGGCGGTACGTAGTGGAACCCAAGGAATTCTCGAAAATCTTGGATTATAGCAGTCCGATTTGATTTATAAACATATTTATCTAGGTAGGCAAGAGGTTTATAGAAAATTAAAGGGTAGGGAATTTTGTTCGTAAATTAAATAGCAGTCCTATAGCTGCGGGATTTTGCTACATTCTCTAACTGAATTTAAATTTATACACTTACAGCAGTTTTGGTGGTATCTAGGCCACAATTGAGGCGGGGAATGGTGAGTAGTGAGTAGGGAGTGGTGTAGCTGAATTACTTGAAAAGCGTTCTAATTAAGTATTAAAAATTATTAGCGTACGTAGTCGCCATTTTCCTTTTCCCCAATAAAGATGTATCCCTTTGACCACAAGAGTGCAAAAAGCAATTGATTGCGAGAGGTCTAATCTTAAGTTAAGTGCAATGATTGAAAAATCAACTTATGCTTCAAGTTTATGGTAAACTAATGAACAGTTTAGAATGGCTATGTTTAAATATTTGTGCTTAGCAAAACTATACAATACTTAGCTAATTTTTTACTAATTTAAATCTAAGTTAAAATACTGCTTCTATGTTCATGCATTCTATTACATTTGTCAAAAAATGAAATTCTATTTGTGAAACTTGATAGAATAAATGATAACTATTAGAGTCTATTGATTGCTTGAGCCTTAGTAAAGAATGTGACAGTTAATAGTATTATTCCTTAATTTGTAGTATCTTTTTTTGAATCTGTTCGCGTAATATTTTAAGCAATGGTGTTGCAAGTAATCATTTGAACTTTCTAAAGCTTTACTATATAAATTTATTATGAACCAATTAAGAAAATATTTCGCAATTTTGCGTATGATTGAAAAGTATCTGCAAATGCTGTAAGTTTGAGGTTCTTTTACCTCAATCTTTTTTGTTTGGCCAAGAACGATCGCCCAAGTCAAAGCAAAACAAAACCATTACCTCAGTAACCGTTATTTTATCGTTTTGAGGAAGTCTCGTCTGTATATCTCAAGAAAGACAATGAATCCTAATAAAATGTTCTGGAGAAGAGATGTATTTGGCACATTCATTCACGAATGATGAAAAAAAGCAAAACTCTCACCAGCCTTTGATTTTGGTAGTGGAAGACAATAATGATAGTCTTCTGTTGATTAGCTATGCTCTAGAGTCAATAGGTTGTAGATTCATTTGTCAGACAGATTGTTCTGCAACGGTGTTGGTAGCTAAAGAATATCAACCAGACTTGATATTGCTAGATATTTTATTACCAGGTCTCAGCGGTATTGATGTTGCATATCATTTGAAGCAAGAACCTCTAACTTACCAAATTCCAGTGGTTGCAGTCACAGCTTTAGCCACTAAGGAGGATCGAGAGCGTATTTTGAGAGCTGGTTTTAATGATTACATTAGCAAACCCTACATGATTGAGGATTTAGAGGCTGTAATTCGTCGGGCGCTAAAGGGAGAATTCAGTTTTCACTCAGCTTTTGAGGTTTGCCAAGATTAGTAATGTAGCAGGGTTTTTTGGTGTCTGAATTTTACGGTGTCAACTGCTATATTCAAGGTTTTTGGGTAGTTCGACAGTGAATAAACTGCCTTTACCTACTTCAGAAGTGACTTGGATAGTTCCTGTGTGTGCTTCTACAATTCGGTGGGATAGATGTAATCCTAAACCACTACCTGAGCGTTTGTTTCTGCCTTGCCGAAATCGCTCGAAAATTGTTGCTTGGTCTTCAGGCGCAATTCCATATCCTGTATCTTCTACCTCAATTGTTACCCAATCTTGAAGTTTAGAATTTTTTGGTGATTTTTCAAAAATGCGGACTGTGATACCTCCTGTGTCTGTAAATTTGATGGCATTTGCAATTAAGTTGTATAGTACCCGTCTGAGTTCAAAGCGATCGCCCATAACTATAGCAGTATTTTTATCCTCTGGGTTTAATCCACTAGTATCTACTTTCAAAGTCAAATTTTTTTCATTAGTCAGAGGTGTGATTTCACTCACCACTTCTTGAGCGATTTCTGCCAAATCGCATATTTCCCAATTTAAAGTTTTTTTACCTGCTTCAAAGCGATAAACTTCTAGCATGGTGTTTACCATCTGCATTAAATTTTGGTTACTACGAATCATGACGGCGATCGCTTTTTTCATTTCCGGCGAAATTTTGCAGAATGTTTCCATCTCAAACAAATTCAACATGCGATCGGCCGCTACCAACGGAGTTCGCAAATCGTGAGTCAGGCGGGAAACAAAGTCTTCTCGCTGGCGCGCCATTTTTTGTTGTTCGTCGAGACTGTGTTTGAGGCGTAAAAGCGATCGCACTCTTGCCAAAAGTTCATCGGTATCAAATGGTTTGCGAATAAAATCATCAGCACCAGCATCCAAACCTTCCACAACGCTAGATTCATGGAAAGCAGTAATCAACAAAATTGGGATATAACTACTAATTGCACGGTTATTGCGAATCCGGCGGGTAACTTCATAACCATCCATCCCCGGCATCATTACATCTAATAAAATCAAATCCGGTGGAGATTGTTCAATTTTTCGCAAAGCAGTTATCCCATCTGAAGCTAAATCAACTTCATAACCTTCACTTTCTAGAATCGTTTGTACCAAAATCAAATTATCTCGCGTATCATCAACTGCGAGAATGCGATCGATTTTATAATTTTCAACTACAGACATGATTTATCAACTTTTATCAATTTTTTTAGCAGTAACTTATAGTTTAAATTTGGGAGAACCTATGGGTGATTTTCTCCCTGGAGCAGATGATTGATGGGGATTTTTAGCAGAACAAAAAACCCCATCTTTTTCCCAATGTAAGCTTTGAGGCTCCACTGCTACAGTTGCTAATGTTACTTGACGTGGCAATTCTATTCTAAACATTGAACCGATGCCTAGTTGGCTCTCTAGAACTATTTTGCCACCCATCATTTGTACCAATGAATCTACAATAGCTAAACCCAGACCAGTGCCTGGATATTTCCGAGTAATAGTTTGATCGACTTGGCGAAATGCTTCAAAAATAAGTTTGAAATCTCTAGGTGCTATACCAATACCTGTATCTTTAACGATAATTGCCACTCGATTAGCCTGTAGTTCCTTAATCTCAACTAAAATTTCACCGGATTCTGTAAACTTAATGGCGTTAGAAAGCAAGTTGATTAAGATTTGTTTAACACGAAATGGATCGTTAAATCCCAAAGGATTTTGTAAATCGATTTCCACCAGCAATGAGAGATTTTTCGCCTCTGCTAAAGAATGCATTTCTCCAACAGCTGTGTTTACGATCTTAGAAATATCAAATATTTCTGGTTTTAAGTCTAATCGTCCAGACTCCAACTTAGAAAAATCCAGAACTTCATTGAGCAGCATTAACAAATGCTTACCATTATTTAAAATGCGCTCAACCATATCCGCTTGTTGGTGTGTTAGTTGACCGAACTTTGGACGCAAAAGTATTTGTGAAAAACCAATAATCGCATTCATTGGCGTTCTCAGTTCGTGGGACATGGTAGCTAAAAAATGTGATTTTAGCCGCGATGCTTCCAATAATTTAAAGTTTTGGATTTGAATTTGTTGCTGTTGTCTTTCTAATTCTTGGTTTTTACGAATCAGTTGTTCGTGACTTTCTCTGAGTTGCTGGTTTGCCAAAGCTGCCTGCATTTCAGCACGATGAACTCGAATGGCATTCCGCAAAATATGTGCCAATATTTCTGAGGATATTCTAGACTTAGAAAGATAGTCTGTAGCACCAGCTTTCATTAATTCAACAGCGATTTGTTCATCTCCTTGTCCAGTTAGGACTACTAGAGGAACTTTGATATCCGAAGCGCGTATGTTTTGGATGAGAGTTAATCCATCTTGGTCTGGTAAGCGATAGTCAAGGAAAACACAATCATAAGTGGTGGTGCTTAATACAGAAAATGCATCATGACCATCGCTGACTTCAGACAGATGCATTTGCACGCCGGCTTTTGTCAAGGCACGACGTACTGCCATCCGGTCTACTTCGTCATCGTCTACAACCAAAATTTTCAGCGTCTCTTCCATCGGTTTTAATTTTCGCCGTAAAACATAGGTTGATGTATAACATTTCTCTTTTCAGATTATCCTATTAAAGAATGTAAGATTTTCTGAGATCTAAAATCTGTAACTTAATTAACTAAGACCTTTTGTAATATATCCAAGTATGTTAAAAATTCCCAAATCAGAAAACTTGAAAAATCAAAACAATATTTCCCAAATCAGTATACCAATCATCGGAGACTCGCGATCGATTCTGACTTTTGAATGGCAGCTGTCATAAATCTCTTGACCAGAGTAACATGCTGCTTCATAATGGAAGCTAATTTCTGAAACTAAATCAGCAATAGTAATATTTATTTGGCATATCTTCTTGAGGAGGGTAGCTGCGATCGCCGCCCTACATTCTAGCTGTCTCTAGTTCATCACCTGGAAAGTCAACTAGGTTAAAAATATTAATTTTCATGAATGTAATCTTGACATTCATCAATATTAAAGAAATCCCAAAAATCAACAACGGCACATTGTCGTTAACTGTTGACTGTCAACTGTCAACGCCAAACAGTTATTTTTGGACTTGGAATTCCCTTAATTTTTTTATCCTCCATTAGTAGTAGACTAATCACAGTTGCAGGTGTTTCCTGAGAGTTAATTTTTGCTTGTTGTATGCAGAATATGGTTAATTGACTTATGTATTGGCACTAAACTGCTAGCTTGTAACCAATACCTCAAAAGCAATTAGCAATTAACAAACTAAAAAATATTGAACTCAAGACAGTAAACAAGGCTAGTATAAAGTAAAATAAAATACTTTATAGAGCTTAAAACAATTGTAAATGAGTCAGTTCACAACCGTCGTCAGTCATTAGTGAGAGTTGCACGCTATTATTGTGTACCATAAGCTTGAGCAGTTTTACCCATCAGTTTGGTCAGACGAGGTAAATAAAGAAGTACTAGGTGTACTTAATTTATAAATTTTAAGGAATCTTAACCTCTTGGAATTATTGACAGTGTTGACTGTTGACTGTTGACAGAGCAGTGAAGAATTAGAGTTTATTCTCCTTATCCCCACCTCACCATCCCCCCATCTCCTTTGTCCACATTCCTGGCTTTGCACAAGATAATAGTAAATAACCAGGGGATCGTAGAAACTAAAAGCTGATTTTTGCACAAAAGTGAGAAATTTAGTATTCGTATCAATATTTCATCCTTTTTGTGCAACTCACCATATATCTCCGGCTAGATTTGTACTCTATCTAAATATAAAAAATTAGGATATTTATTATTTCTATCGGTGGATGCAGAGTTATCAAAAGATCATCTATCTTTGGTTTGGGAAAATAAAGCGTAGGTAAGAAATCGCCGCTCAAGATGAGGCAGTGCGCTGGAAGTGTTTATCAACTTCTTAACGCCGAACCCTTTTTCTTAGCAGCTGCCGTTCATAAGTCATAATAGAGAATGAATCTAATATAATTGACATATTGATTCATTAAGTATGATGGTGATTCTTGAACTATTTTGACTCCTAAATTCTTAACAGAAAAAGTAATTACAAAAGGTAATACTTTAAAAGATGCAAACAGTGTAAGAGTGAGTGTAGCGATGAGTGAAATTAGCATTATTTTAATTGAAGATCATGATTTAACACGAATGGGACTAAGGGCCGCATTACAGTCTCACAGTGCATTAAAAGTGATTGGTGAAGCTGCAAACGCTACTCAAGGATTAAAACTTTTGGAAACGGCAAAGCCAGATGTAGCCGTTGTCGATATTGGCTTGCCTGACATGGATGGTATTGAACTGACCCGTAAATTCAGACGTTATCAAGCGGAAACTGGGGGACAGCCAGCAACCAAGATTCTCATCCTCACAATGGATCATACAGAGGATGCCGTACTTGCGGCTTTTGCGGCAGGAGCAGATTCTTATTACATGAAAGAAACAAGCATCAGTAAATTAACTGAGGCTATACAAGCGACTTATGGTGGCAACTCTTGGATCGATCCCGCCATCGCCAATGTAGTTTTACGGAAGATGCGCCAAGGAATTCCTGGAGAAAGCCAAAGTTCTGACAAACCAAAAACCGTAAAAATCGAAGCCCTAGCCACAGAATACGAGCAAGTTTTGGAAACATACCCCTTAACCCAACGAGAATTAGAAATTTTAGAATTAATTGTCGCTGGATGTAGCAACGGGCAAATTGCCGAAAAACTCTACATTACAGTTGGTACTGTCAAAACCCACGTTCGGAATATTCTCAATAAACTCTGTGCTGATGACCGTACCCAAGCTGCTGTTAGGGCTTTGCGTTCTGGGTTAGTAGCGTGAGGGATTGGGGGGATGGGGGAGATGGGGAAATGAGCAGGCTCTTGAGGCAGGGGAAAAGGTTAAAGGGAAAAGGGAAAAGGGAAAAGGAATAGATTTAATCTTTCCCCTTTTCCCCTTACCCCTTTCCCTTTCCCCATGCCCTTCATCCCAATCTTTCTTGCAAACATTGGGCAATGCGTAGTGCTGCACCTGGTTTTCCCATGCGGCGCACTCCGTTTTCGGCAATTATTTGCAAATTATCGGGATCTCTGAATAAGGACTGTACTATTTTTGCAACTTCCGCTGGCTGCTCAACTAAAATCAAAGATGAACCTAAAAGCCGACTTTGCGCTTGAGCGAAGCCAAGATTATATTGAGGCCCTTTGCCGGGAATAGCGATCGCAGGTTTCCCTAAACCAATAAACTGTTCTGTAGCTGTACCCGCCATTGCGATCGCCACATCTCCTAAATGCAAACAGTCATTATAAGCTTGTTGTGTTAACACTAGATATGCATTTCTTTGCTTAAATGTCAAGACATTTGGGTCCGGAAGTGAGAGAGGACATTCTGATGCAGTTCGCCAGCCTTGGGATTGTACCCTTTGAGATAAGATATTACAGTCTAGACCAGGGGCGATGGCAGCTAAAAACACCAAAGTGCCAGAGGTGTGGAAAGTAGAATTTCGCTGTTGCAAACTTGTCAGTAATGCAGACACAGCGATGGTAATGCTTTCCCAATTATTGTAGGCTTCTGGCGGACGGGAACCAGGCAAAAGAGTCACTACAAAAGGTCGCACAGTTTCCTGTTGGTGGCTAGCTACACTATAAAATTGTGAAGATGAGAATGTAGGTTCTAGACCATCCATCATCGGATTACCCAAACTCAAAGCCGGGATTGGCCATTGTTTTAATATTTCCGTTGTTAGCGCATCTCTGAGGAACACCGCCTGACAACGGCGACGACTCATTAACCAACGTTCCCAAGGATGATACACTGAACCAGAAAAGTTTTCCCAACTTCCACCCTGGGATTTTTTTGGTAACAAGCCAACTTCATCTCGCACGTGATATTCTGATTTTGCCGTACCAACAAAAGCATAATTAGCACCGCTCAAAGCCGCAAACAACAATGGCACAATATCTCCCACAGCTAAAATTGCTCTCTTGTTACCCAATTTTTTTTGAGAATTTACCCAGCGGCGAATTGCCTTCAATTGACTAAAGGTGAGTTGCAATAAACCACCGCGTACATCCCGCGCCAATTGGCGTCCATCCATATAAATAAAGCCACCAGAAGGCATAGTGCGTACTGAACCTATGAGAGGAATATTCAGTTGTTCATAAGCACGTCCTTCACCCACCAGAGGTAAAGCAAATATTTCTGGTGGATTTGGTTGTCGCTGGAGTTCTTGTAAAATACGAACTGCAATTATATCTTCTCCATGTCCGTTACTTAATACAAGTAATCGCAAACACGAACTTGCAGCTTGGGAATTAGAAGCTAAGGATAAGCGAGATGCATTACTCATAGGATTTTATAGTTCTACTGTGACTATCCAGTAATGGTGATATCATGCCGTAAAATTATATTTTGATTATTCTGGAATTCACCGATTAATGCCTAGCCAATCTCACAGTGTATAGGAATCTGATTTGGTATAAGGTAGGGTTGCAAAGCTTTGCGTACCTAAAAATTTCTATTTTTCAACGGTTTTCACTAGTGGCAATCCTATTCTCGGTAACACAGCAAAGTTGTTGTGAAACAAAAAATCAAAATTAACTGTCTATGTGGGTAAGAGATATAAATAAGGAATTTTGCAAAGTAATTTGTAGTTAGTATTATCCTTACTACTTTACTTGAGTTGAATTAATACTAAATTCCTAAAGGATGTATTGTTTGAAATTGTTCAAACAGTCTTTTAGTCAACATTTATAATCCCAACTTTCAGTTAATTAAGTTAAATATTATGAAAATTTCTACTACTGCAATTTTGACTTTAGCAACTTTAGCCCCTGGCAATGTTACTCAGCAAGCGACAGCTGCATCTGCTAAAACTGTGACTCCAACTGCAAAACCTGATAATTTGGTAGTGCCAGTAATTGAAGAAACTCCCACACGAATAGAAACAATTGCTTCTCCAGAAACTATAGTTGCACAACAATTTTCCCAAAATCCCCTGCCAGTAACTACAACTGCAAATAAAAATTCCCCAGTCATTTTAAAACCACCAGCCACACTCATACAAAACCAACCAAACAAGGTTAACTCCTCTGAAACACCATTTGCGATTCCCTCGTCTCCCTCTCTCCAAACGCCTCCTATTAACAATGATTTAGTGGTGACGGCCACAAATGTACAAATAGTGGGGGCGAATCAAGAATTGCAAGAAATAATTCGCAAAGTAATTAAAACTCAGACTGGTGGAGAAACTAGTCAAAGCCAGTTACAAAAAGATGTGACGGCGATTTTGGATACAGGTTTATTTAGTAATGCCACTGTCAATAGTCAAAGTACATCTACTGGGTTGAATGTAGTTTATCAGGTGCAACCGGTAATCGTGGCATCGCTGCAATTATCTGGGGCAAAAGTCTTGACTTACCAAGTCGCCCAACAGCGTTTGCAATCTCAAATTGGTAGCGCCATCAGTCCGGCTGCACTCGAACAAGCAGTGACACAAATTAACAAGTGGTACGCTGACAATGGTTATAACTTGGCACGGGTGCTATCAATTAAACCCAGTCCTCAAGGAATTCTCACCTTGAATGTTGCTGAAGGCTTGGTGGGGGATATCAAGTTTCGCTTTGTTGGTGACGACGGTAAAACCGTAGATAGTAAAGGTAATCCCGTGGGAGGACGCACCAAACCAGATTTTCTCCAACAGCAACTCAAGCTAAAACCCGGTGAAGTTTTCCAAGAAAATGTAGTTAAACAAGATATCCAACAGCTATACGCCACCGGTTTATTTCAAAGTGTAAATGTTGCTTTGGAAGGAGACGCCACAAAAGTTGATGTGGTTTATCAACTCAAAGAAACTGGGGCCCGTGGCGTGAATTTGGGTGGTAGTTACAACGCCGAACAAGGATTGATAGGTACAATCAGCTATCAAGACCGCAATGTCGGTGGCGCTAACGATACTTTAGCGTTGAATGTTGGCGTTAGTAGCCGGGACTTACAGTTTAATAGTAAATTTATCAGTCCTTACCGAGCAACTAACCCCGATCGCTTGGGTTACACTGTGAATGTTTTCCGCAATGGCGAACTTTCTCAAACCTTTGATGATGAAATTAAGTTAGCCAACGGCGATAAAGTCCAAGAAGGTCACATTGGTGGTGGCATCAGTTTACAACAACCAATAGACGGCTGGAATACCTCATTAGGACTGAATTATAACCGCACTACTATCCGCGATCGCCAAGGTAATGTTACCCCAACAGATGCCCAGGGCAATCCTTTATCCTTCAGTGGTACTGGTGTGGATGACCTAACCACCGTATCCTTCACCGCCACCAAAGACCAACGAGATAACCCTCTTAATCCTACTAAAGGTTCCGTGTTAAGTTTGAGTACAGAACAATCTGTGCCCATTGGTCAAGGTAATATTTCTCTCAATCGCCTCAAAGCCAATTACAGCCAATATTTACCAGTTCAATTATTTAGCAGCAAACAGCCACAAGTATTTGCAGTCAATGTCCAAGCTGGTACTGTCATTGGCGACTTACCGCCCTACGAAAGCTTTAACTTGGGTGGTTCCAACTCAGTGCGGGGTTACGACTCCGGAGAAGTTGGTAGCGGTCGCAGTTATGTCTTAGCTTCGGCGGAATATCGCTTCCCGGTTTTACCAATCGTCGGTGGTGTATTGTTCGCTGACTTCGCCTCCGACTTGGGTTCCGGTGATACTGTATTGGGAAATCCGGCGGGTGTGCGGGACAAACCAGGTTTGGGTTTTGGTTATGGCGCTGGAGTACGAATTGATTCACCCTTGGGTTTAATTCGGGCTGATTATGGTTTTAATGACCAGGGAGAAAGTCAATTACATTTAGGTATAGGGCAGAGGTTTTAAGAAGAAGAATTCAGAATTCAGAACTCTGAACTCAGAATTAGATAAGACTTAGAGGATGTTTGAAAAGTCATGAGTGATGTGCCAAATATTTTTACCCCACCCTAACCCTCCCCTTATAAAGGGGAGCCACTGCGTTGGACGGGTTCCCCGGCTTGAAGCAAGTGGCGTGAGGGAACCGGATTTTTCTTGTTTCCCCCCTTGATAAGCTACGGTGTACACACAAGTCAAATTACCCCCCTCAATCCCCCCTTGCAAAGGGCTACGGTGTACACACAAGTAGACCCAGAGCAAGTTTCCAGCCAAAAAAGGTAGATTCAAACTGCTCAAG
>Ga0314812_100179_pt1 | contig 10899 bp, 8 predicted proteins | sample STEome_9_FD_202336 | JGI IMG/M metagenome (GOLD analysis project Ga0314812, IMG submission 202336) | Metatranscriptome of soil surface biofilm microbial communities from soil inoculated with nitrogen-fixing consortium DG1, State College... ...
ACGGAAAATCTAACCACAGAGGACGCAGCGAAAAGTCGGAGCGCCGGCTTCCGGCGATCTGAACTTTTCAAGACAGAGGACACGGAGGAATAAGAGTTTCAGAGAGTTTTTGCGTAAGTCCTAAACAATATCGGCGTTGCGTAAGTCTAAAGCTTAACGCACCGCTATTTTTATTAAAGAATTTAATGATGAACTCATAACACTTTTTATTTTGGCGATTTCCGTTAGAAACTCTAGATTCTGCTGACTCCATTTTTGCATTTCGTTGGAAAGTTTAGAATCAGATTCTATCAAAAATTCTCGTGTTTCTATATTCTCAGGATATTTTGGTTCTAAAAGAATAATTAAGTCAGAAGATTGAATATATTTATTATCTTCATCATAAATAAGTTCTAGTTTAAAGTGATAAATATATGATGTACGTATCAAATACGGTGAATGTTCTTGGCTAGATAATTGTTGTTCGCTTTTGGGCAAAAATAAAGTAAACGTAAATCTATCTACATCGTTACAACTCACGCATTGCGAGATTTTAATATTTTCCAGATGAATAACTTCTGTTTCTGTATTTAAATAGTTATTTTTACCAAAATTCAATGGTAGAGGAATATCAAAATTGAAATTTACTGGTAAAGTAACTTGGTAATCAAAACTAGGTAAAACAGGTCTGCTGCGCTGGACTGACATAGCTGGTGCGGCTGGATAAGCTAGTTCATATTTTTCCACTTCAGGTAAAACCCAACTTTTTAGTACCCAAACATGATGAAATAAAAACTGAGCATTTTTCAAAAATGCAACCTGGCTGCCAATATTACGGACTTTCAAATCAATCACACATAAATTAGCAGAGCCTTCAAGAGAAATATCAACAATTTTGATTAATGAATCATTATTTTGCAAATTCAAAGTAGATAAATTATGTTTGTAGTTAGCTTTCGCTAACCAATCAGCGACTTCTCTCCAGTCTTTTAAGGTGTTAAAAGGTCGGTTAGTTAATACTTCGATATAGCGATACAATCCTCTAGATAAATCAACTCTTAACCCCCTCACTTCCCGATTGATAGCAGCAGCTATTTCACTAGGGCTATAACCGCAAAGCAATCCTCTTAAACAAGTTATTTCCGATGGTGTGAGTTGTTTGGGTTTACCAGAAATTTGCTGTTTAGCAGAGGTGAGATCTTGGCACAAGCTTGATAAATTCCAGTCATTTTCAGCTTGTGCAAACAATTGGGGAATTGGTGTCATTGTTGGATGTATCAGCTTCTCCTCCATATCCTAACAAAACTCCTAATAGTGGTTAGGTTACAGTTACTTGTTGCTTTGGTTAGTCTAGATTTACGTCTAACACAAAAAGCTATCAAACCTATGAATACAGTAAGTGATAAAAACCAACAGCTAGGGGGTTTATACGTCCAATCCCCTCAAGGAGAACAGCTAGTTTTTCCCCTCAAGCATACGGAAGTATTAGCGAAAGTGGCAGGTAATTTGTCACGAGTTGAGGTGATTCAAAGCTTTGAAAATCCCTTCACACAGCCTTTAGAAGCCGTGTATATCTTTCCGTTACCTGATGAAGCGGCGGTGGATGACATGGAAATCAAAATAGGCGATCGCATCATCAAAGGTAATATTAAAAAACGTGAAGAAGCGCAACAAATCTATGAAAAGGCAAAACAAGAAGGACGCACCGCAGGACTTTTAGAACAGGAACGAGACAACATCTTTACCCAATCTTTGGCTAACATCAAACCTGGCGAACAAATTGATGTCACAATTCGTTACACTGAAAGTTTAAAATTTGAAGCGGGAAACTACGAATTTGTCTTTCCGATGGTAGTAGGGCCGAGATATATTCCCGGAACAACCATAGATAACAGTGGTGATACAGATAGAGTTCCTGATGCTTCCCGGATTACGCCGCCTGTGGTTCCAGAAGGAATGCGTTCTCGTCATGATATTAATGTCATAGTGGAAATTGACGCAGGTTTACCAATTTCTCAAGTGCGTTCTCCTTCCCATCAATTAAAAATTGAACATGCAGGTCAAATTGTGCGGATTCAATTAGCTGGAGAAGATACAATTCCCAACAAAGATTTAATTCTCCGCTATCAAGTTTCGGGACAAGAAACTCAATCTACAGTATTAACCCAAGCCGACCATCGCGGCGGACATTTTGCCATATATTTGATTCCAGCTTTGGAATATTCCACTGATGAAATTGTCCCCAAAGATGTTGTGTTTTTAGTAGACACTTCTGGTTCGCAATCAGGCGATCCGTTAAAAAAATGCCAAGAATTAATGCGGCGATTTATTAATGGGTTGAATCCCAATGATACTTTTACAATTCTCGATTTTTCAGATAAAGTCAGGCAATTATCAAAGAAACCTCTACCGAATACAGCAGAAAATCGTGCTAAAGCGATCGCTTATATTAATAATTTACAAGCTGCTGGCGGCACAGAAATGCTCAGTGGCATTCGTACAGCCATTAAATTCCCCACACCAGCCGGAAGATTACGTTCTGTTGTGCTTCTCACCGATGGCTACATTGGCAACGAAAATGAGATTTTAGCAGAGGTACAAAAACACCTCCAAGTAGGAAATCGCCTTTATAGTTTCGGTGCTGGTAGTTCAGTGAATCGTTTTTTATTAAATCGCATTGCCGAAATCGGCCGGGGAATATCTAGAATTATTCGTCATGATGAACCCACAGAAGAAGTTGCTGAAAAGTTCTACAAACAAATCAACAATCCTGTACTAACGAATATTCAAATTTCCTGGGAAGGTAGTAAAGAACCGCCTGTAATTTACCCAAAAATAGCACCTGATTTATTTTGCGAACAACCATTAGTTTTGTTTGGCCGCAAACAAGATAAAGCCAGTGGTAATCTGCAAATTTCCGGCATTGCTGTGGGCGGTAAACGCTATGAAAAAACGTTTCACCTGACATTTGAAGAAACGGAAAATCTGGCTGTAGCTCAGTTATGGGGACGTGCTTGTATTAAAGACTTGATGAATCAAATGGTAAGTTATGAAACCAAAGCTGGTGTAGAAGCAGTTACAGAAACAGCTTTAACTTATCAACTGCTTTCTCAATACACTGCTTTTGTTGCTGTTAGCGATGACGTGCGAGTTGAACCAAAAAGCCAATATGTGTCTATGCAAGTTCCCGTGGAAATGCCGGAAGCAGTTAGTTACGAAGGAGTATTTGCAAGTCCTCCGGCTGGTGCTGTGGCGCGTCAAATAACATTTCCAATGGCAGCAGCCCCAGTTTCAGCAGACGAGGTTCCAGATTTTCTCAAACGAAGGCGATGGAAAAAGCGAGAAGAATCAGCCCCGCCATCGCCAAAATTAGCAGCACCCATCCCTCACCAGTTAGAAGTCGTTAGCGCCACTGGCTTGGATGAAACGGCAATAGCTGACTTAACCCAACACCTAGAAAAAATAAATTTACCCCCAGGTTTTGGTGGTGAAATCGTTTTCGAGTTCGCCATCAAAAAAGGTCGGGTAACGGGGATAATGTTGGATGAACAAGCTTCAACCCAAAAAGATGCAGCTGTAGTGGAGAAAATTAAGCGATCGCTCCTACTTTGGATAGTTCCTACACTTACAACTGCTAAAGTCGTCTTAACCTTGCGTATTCACGTTTAACAAATTTGTAGAGATCTAAAATTCAATTTCTCTACTTATTAACAGGGGTCTTAACTTGACGTGCTAATTCTAAGTAAGCATTCATGTTAGCCCCTGGACGGCGACGACCGTTAGAGCCATTAGCTGAAGGAGCTAAATATTTAGGTGCAAAGGTAGTTTCAGTTGGTGTTGCTGGTGCCTTTGTTGCAGCTGGTGCTGGTGCCTTAGCAGGTTCAGTTTTAGCAGCTTTGCCATTTTGAGAAGCTTCCACTTTTGTTGTTTCAGCAACTTTGGTGATTTTTGCAGGCTCAGCTTCAGGACTTTTTGCTGCTGGTGCTTCTGCTGATTTTACAGCTTTTTTACCATTAGATGCTGGTGGTTGGGGCGCTGGTCTAGAACCACTGGTGGCTTCTTCCAATTCTAGAAAGTAACCACCACTGGCTTTTTTCTTTGGTAGTAAGCCCGTCACGAAACCCAGAATACCGCTTAATAAACCAAGAATTCCTGAGATCAAATTTTTGATAAAACCCATTACAATTACTCCTGCCTTTTATATTTGAAATTTGACCGTAATTGTTAACAATCACGACAAAATGTTACATTTTTCTGCTTTGCGTCACCTTATTCTGGTGACAACCTCTATAGGTTTGTGTTTAATGAACATTGTAGTAAAACTACACTATAAATGCTTTGTTGCAAGCAATTACGAGCTAATACACTGAGAACTAATTATTAAATTTTACTGTAACTAAGAGCAAGATTCTGAAAGCTAGCTTCACAAAAATTAACATTTCTTTGTCTAATAATCAGCCAGCTGCTCTATCTATGAACTGAGTTAAATTTTTTACATTTGAAGACTGTTGACTGTTAACTGTGAACCGTCAACAGTCAACAGTCAACGCTTTAAACCTTAACCTTTGCTAAATATCTGTGCGAGCATCCGAAAACCAGTAACTTCAGCTTGTAGAACACTATGGATTTACCTTTGCAATCCCAAATTCAAAATTTAAAATCTAAAATTGAGTAAAACTTAACCCGATAATTCAGCTAAATTTTATCGATGAGTATTATAAATCAGCAGCGCAATCCAGTTGTGTTAGTACACGGAATTGGCGACACAGAAATAGTTTTTCGGAAAATGAGGGCATACCTAATACAACAAGGTTGGCTTGTATATGCCCTGAATTTAGTACCCAATAATGGTGATTTAGGTCTTGATAAATTGGCATACCAAATAGCCGATTATGTTAAAGATAACTTTCCAGCAGAACAACCAATTGATTTAGTAGGCTTCAGTATGGGAGGAATTGTCAGCCGTTACTATGTCCAACGTTTGGGAGGAATTAAGCAGGTACAGCGGTTCATTACCATTTCTTCACCCCATAACGGAACTGTTCTTGCTTATGCATCCCAGCGTCCTGGTTGCATACAAATGCGTCCCAACAGCCTTTTTCTCCAAGATTTGAATTCTGATGTTGATATATTAAAGCAGCTAAATTTTACATCTATCTGGACACCCTACGATTTGATGATCGTACCAGCGAAAAGTTCACAAATGCTGGTGGGAAAAGAAATGGTTATGCGAGTTGGTTTACACTCTTGGATGCTCACTAACTCCAAGACTTTAGCAGTCATATCAGAGATATTGGCACAGCCTATCAACTCAATTCTAAATTCTTAAGTTCTATCGCCAATTTGTGTGTGTTCTGAACTTTCAAAAATTGCTTCTGGGTAGCGATAATACTTAAATTCCATGAGGTTATAAAAAGGGTCTTCTAAAAAGAAAGTACGATGCTCAAGAGGAGAACCAACAAAGCGATTTTTACTTTCTTCGCGAAAAATTAATTGCTGTTGTTGTGCCCTTGCTAATAAATCCTGCCAATCACCTTCTTGGGTAAAAATTAGTCCAAAGTGTCTTGGATAAATGGTTTGTTGGGGTGTCAAAATATCTTTGGTAACATGAGCTACTAATTGATGACCGTAGAGATTGAGAATTAATGCGTGGCGATTTTCCCGGCCGGGAATACAGCCCAAGCCATCTACATAATATTTTTTGGTCTTGGCAATATCAGTCACAGGAAAAGCAAGATGGAATATAGTTTGGTTCATACTTTATATGGGAAAAACTAATAATTAATCGCCTGCCAAAATCATTTGGCGTTGTACATCTTTTTTATTGGTTGTTAACTGTTGACTGTTGACAGTTAACGGTCAGCAATGAACTAAGTTAAAAGCGACTTACAATACATGTAATAATATAAACTTACTGTTGACTAATTACTGATGTTACCCTCAATTAATTCTCTCAATCCGTGGCTGGTGGGAGTAGGATTAAACACAATTTTATTGTGTTTAGCTGCGATCGCTCCTAAAAAACTGCTCACTCCAGCTGGATTATTCCACGCCTGGTTATTGGCCATACTAATTTGGGGAACTTTAGGCTGGCAAGGTTATGCAGTGGTAATGTTCTATTTTTTAATTGGTTCTGGCGTCACTCGCATAGGAATGGCACAAAAAGAAGCCGAAGGAATTGCCGAAAAGCGTTCTGGTGCAAGAGGCCCAGAAAACGTCTGGGGTTCGGCTTTAACTGGGGCTTTGTGTGCCTTGGGAGTAGGGTTACTCAATTGGGGAATTTTTGTACCCAGTCCCCAATCCCTAATCCCTAATTTCCAATCTCTATTATTATTAGGCTATGTGGCGAGTTTCAGTACCAAACTTGCTGACACCACTGCCAGCGAAGTTGGTAAAGCATACGGTAAAAGCACCTTTTTGATTACCACCCTTCAACCAGTGCCTCGCGGTACAGAAGGAGCGGTAAGCTTAGAGGGAACTTTAGCTGGTGTTGTGGGTTCTGTGGCGATCGCCTTGGTTGGTTGGGGAGTTGGTTTAATTGATATGTTAGGTGTAGCTTGGTGTGTGTTAGCAGCATTTATCGCCACTAACTTGGAAAGCGTGATTGGAGCAACACTGCAATCAAAATATAACTGGCTGACAAACGAAGTTGTAAATATTTTGAATACATTAATCGGTGCGATGGCAGCCGTAATATTTGCTTGGTTGTGGGGCATTGGTCATGGGTTATAAAACATTGGCAACTTGTAACAATTAGCCCACAAAATAAACTGTTCTGCACTTGGCGTTGCACATTGACTTGATTAAATAGTTAACTGTTGACCGTTGACAGTTAACGGTTAACAGTCAACAACCACACTAGTGGTTCGCCAAGTTCACTTGGCGGGGGAAAGGGGAAAGGGGAAAGGGGAAAGGTTTTAAATCCCTTACCCTTTCCCCAGCCTGAAAGAAGCGCATTTTTGGGTTGCCAGACTACTAGTATACTTATGCTTTTTCAGCGCACATTAGCTTAAATAATCAATATATTTTTTCACCTGTTTTAGTTGATTTCACTTAGCTATCTGATTAGTTGCTGAAATTGATACAGCCTTTTTCAGAAAATTCCCCTTGGCTTGCTTTTAAGGCATAGCTAATATTTTCAATCCTGTTGTGTCTTCCCAAGGGCGTATTACTAATCATGAAAGCACGGTGACGTAAAGAGCTTGAGAGCGTCTCTTGTTCCATTAGCAATATATTTTTTTTAGTTTATGAAATCTTTATCATAATAATCCATCTGTGACAACATGATTTCTATATGATTTAATTTAAAAGTCCTATGAGTGTTTAACCATTTTTACATAATTAGTTCATGGAATCTTTACCATTTTTGATAGTCGATGACCAAGCTATTTCTATTGAAGAAGCAGTAAAATACCTGCAAGTCTCTGGAAAATTGGGACAGTACATTGGGGATATTCTCCGCCAGTACGTAATTGAGCAAGAAATCCGGACGCGAGATGATATCGAGATTGGCACAGCGGTAACTGAACAAGCAATTATTGATTTTCGACTCAACAATCAGTTGACTGACCCCCAAAGTTTTCAAGAATGGTTAAAGAGGAACAACACAGATTACACAACATTTCATACATCAGTGACTTTTGGCTACAAGGTAGAAAAACTGAAAGCTGTAGTCACCGAAGCAAAACTTCCAGAATATTTTATTGAACGCAAAATTTTTTTAGATCGGGTGGTACTTTCTCGGATTGTTGTTGATAATCGCGAATTGGCAGATGAATTACAAATCCAAATAGAAGAAGGAGGTAGCTTTGAGCAATTAGCTAGAGAATATTCACTTGCAGATGACCGAATTGTGAATGGCATGATGGGACTCATTAGCCGAGGAAGTCTACCTGACACACTACGGGCAGCTATTGATGTCGCAAGTCCTGGGCAAGTGGTAGGCCCAATAGAATTGGTTGGTGGAACCTCTTTGCAAGGAGAAGGGCCTTTTGGTTTGTTTCGAGTAGAACAATTTCTGCCAGCCTCTTTAGAAGATACTCAACTAAACCAAGCACTACAAAATGAATTGTTTGAGAAATGGCTAGCAGAGAAAATTCAAAAACTGACAGTCAAATTACAAGTGAGTTAAAAATTCTGGATAATGAATCTCTACGATTAGAAGTGCTGGCTTCTTTACCTTGGCATCAACCACCACTGTGTTGGTTGACTCCCGAACAGCAATCCCGATTGCGAGATGAATCTCAAGCTCGTCAGTATCGTTTGGGGGATAAAATCTGGTCAAGCGATATCAGCGGTTACCAATTCTTGATTGTGGCTGGTAAAGTACGTTTGCGAGATGGAAGAAACCCATCTAGCGGGCTATCTCAAGAACGTGTTGGCAAATCCATAGCCGCCCTGGAAGCAGGAGATTGGTTTGGCGATTTACAAAAGCTGTCTGCGGATTTTAAAGCTGTAGCTGCTAGTAAAGAAGTGATAGTAGTGTGTTGGGAGACAGCATTGTGGGCAGAATTTTCTCACCCACAAATTCAGGAATTTTGGCAAGCTTTACCTGTAGAAAGGGAACCAGAAAAAGAGACATTTTCCTACTCTCCCACAATTCCACTACCCCCAGCTTCCGAGGAAACTGTTCCCCTACAACCCCAAAAAGGACTACCAGCAGCCAACTTAATTGTTCCCAATTATCCTTTTGTTGGCAGTTGGAATACTGCTGCTGCGTGTTTAACAATGGTGGCGCAACAACTAGAAAATTCCGTGCAACTGGAATGGGTACAACGCCAACTTAGAGGACAACGCCCAAAAAATGTTGTGGAAGCAGCAGAAAAGATGGGCTTAGTGTTGCGGCGGTTACAAGTAAGTTGGAGTGACTTGCGACAAATATCATTTCCAGCTTTGTTGTTGTGGAATACCGAGTTAGCCCAGAGTCCATCTTGGGTGGTAGCCTACGGAATAAAAGGCGATCGCCTGATTATCGCTAATCCTTTAAATCCCGATCGCCTTTGTGAAAGTTTGCCCCAGTCGGTAGTTGAAGCGTGTTGGGATGGACAACTCTGGCAAGTAGAACTCATAGCCCAGCAAGAAAAATTTAACCTCAGTTGGTTTACCCCAGCAGTTTGGAAGTATAAAGGATTGCTAGGGGAAGTATTGCTAGCATCTTTTACCTTGCAACTATTGGGCTTAACAACACCACTAATTACCCAAGTTGTTATTGATAAAGTCATGGTGCAGGAGAGTTTGCCGACTCTTGATGTCATGGCGATCGCTTTGCTGTTTGTCGCCATATTTGAGTCCATACTCGGCATTCTGCGCTTATTTATCTTTACTCACACAGCTCGTCGTCTGGATTTGAGTTTATCAGCACAGCTGTTTCGCCATTTGATGCGCTTGCCTTTGGCTTATTTTGAGTCGCGGCGTGTGGGAGACACAGTAGCACGAGTCCAAGAACTCGAACAAATTCGGCAGTTTCTTACAGGTACAGCATTAACTGTGATTTTGGATAGCATCTTTGCTGTGGTTTACCTGGCATTGATGTTTTACTATAATATCCCCCTCACCTTTGTCGCCTTAGCGGTATTGCCACTGTTTGCAACCTTGACAATAGTTGCAACACCAATTCTGCGTAACTGGCTCAACGAAACTTTTAACCGTTCTGCTGATAGTCAATCGTTTTTAGTCGAGACAGTCACCGGCATTCACTCAGTGAAAGCCCATGCAGCCGAACCAGTAGCGCGCGATCGCTGGGAAGGCTTATTTGCTCGCTTCATTCGCACAGGTTTTAAAGCTTCTACTACCTCCAACATCAGCAGCAATCTTGGTGACTTCCTCACCAATTTTTCCACAATGTTGATTCTCTGGTTTGGAGCCAAGTTAGTCATCGAACAAAAGCTCACAGTCGGACAACTTGTCGCCTTTCAAATGTTGTCTGGTAGAGTCACAGGGCCGCTTTTACGCTTAGTGCAATTGTGGCAAAACCTCCAACAAGTTCTACTTTCCGTAGACCGCATTGGTGATATTCTCAATGTCTCTCCAGAAGCAGAACCGGGAACTGGCTTAGTTTTGCCACCTTTGAAAGGTCAAGTCAGCTTCGAGCAAGTATTTTTCCGCTACCGACCGAACTTTGAACCAGTTTTACGGGGAATATCTTTCAATGCCGACCCAGGACAATTTGTTGGTATTGTCGGACGTAGCGGTTCCGGTAAAAGTACTCTTTCTAAACTATTACAACGCCTTTATCAAATTGAATCAGGACGCATTCTGATTGATGGTTTTGATATTAAAAGTGCCGATTTAGCATCACTGCGACAACAAATTAGTGTAGTTCTCCAAGAAGACTTTTTATTTAACGGTTCTATTTTGGAAAATATCACTCTCGGCAATCCTGATATTACCGCAGAACAAGTGGTAGAAGCCGCAAGGCTGGCGGTAGCACACGACTTCATCAGCCAATTACCCTACGGTTACGAAACTAATGTCGGCGAACGCGGTACTGCTTTATCCGGTGGACAGAGACAACGCATCGCCCTAGCAAGGTTATTTCTTTCCCAAGCACCGATTTTAGTTTTGGATGAAGCCACCAGCGCTTTGGATAGTGAAACTGAACAACAAGTACTACAAAATCTGCAAAAAATTTCTGCTAACCGTACCGTCTTTCTCATCGCTCACCGCTTTGCTCCTCTCAAACGTGCCGATTTAATTTTGGTGTTAGAACAAGGCGTGATTGCTGAACGTGGTACTCACTCACAGTTATTACAACAAAAAGGTTTGTACTGGTCACTATATCAACGGCAGCAAGCAAATATATAGTACATTCAGTAGATTCGCTGTCTAAGTTCTGATTTAATGGCTTTAAAGCTTGTGGCTAGATAAAAGATAAATATCTACAGAGTGGCTTTCGAGTACTTTTTGGCGAATAGAGTTATG
>Ga0314812_100180_pt1 | contig 10889 bp, 7 predicted proteins | sample STEome_9_FD_202336 | JGI IMG/M metagenome (GOLD analysis project Ga0314812, IMG submission 202336) | Metatranscriptome of soil surface biofilm microbial communities from soil inoculated with nitrogen-fixing consortium DG1, State College... ...
CTAAAATCGACCTAAATACAGGCAAAAATCATTTTATTTGCCTGTTATAATTTATAAAAATACAACACAATTCAACACTAAATTCCCGAAGAACTTAGAAGTCAGAATCAATTAGTAAGGAATTCCAATTAATTACTAATACCAAATTGGCATAAAAAGTATTATTTGAAATTTTTAGAATAGCTTTGTAGCAAAAGCTTTTCATCAAAAATCCCAAACTTGCACTAAGCCTGTGGAAGTATCTAAAATCAAAATTGGTCTAATTTAAGACTACTAAATCTTCTCTAAAAGACGCTAAGCGAAGGATTTAGTGTGGTGTTTCACCACTTATTCATCCACCACTCACACTCAGGTAAATTCTCAATTCTGGCGACTGACGCCAATATTGCTGTTTTGATAAATCTTGAGAGTGGGCTTTCCAACCCACTCTTATATATCATTGAAATGTCTTGTAACTGCTCACTATTAAATATTTTTATGTTTAATAGTATCAGTTTCCTGTATGTGTAATTCACCAGCAGTATCAATATTTAACTCTTCTCGACGAATTGTATCTTGTGCTTCCACAGTGTCGCGTTCTATTACTTTCTTAACTCTGACTTCTTCCCGCACAAAAGCTTCTTTACGTATTTCTGGTGTTTCTTCGTAGACTTCTATGCGTGCTACTTCTCCTTCTTGAAACTTAAGTTCCTTGCTATCAAAAGTTCCTACTTCAGTGGGCACAACTCGTTCAATTAAAACTCTTTCTTTTTGAATAGGTACTGTAACACGTGCGGTTTCAGTTTCAATGTGCTTACCTACAGCTACTTCCCCAGTTTTCACCCGATGCTTATTAGCAATCAATCTTTCTTCATAGAGTCTAAAAGTTTGATGATATTGCTCATTCAACTCATATAAAGCTGGTTCTTTTTGGTAACTGTATGCATTATTATAAGTTAGATTACTGGTTGAAGGACGAAATACACTACGTACTTTTTCTTCATAATCGGCATCAATATTTCCAATTTCCTGATATTCAGGTAACCTTTCTATTTGCTCCCTGGTCAATCCATCAACATGGACTGTTCTTGCTGGATAATTGATACGTGAAAGACCAACTGGTAGTAAAATCTTTTTATGAAAAGAATCTAGTGTGGTATCAATGATTAAATACCGAAAACGACCATCATCATCAACTAAAACATCAACAACTAAGCCAATTTTCTGTCCACCTTCAGTATAAACATCCAGTGATTTTACGTCATCTCCACCAAAGGTTTCTCGATAATTTGGATCGAAATGTTCAAGTTTGTGAAGGGGCATATGCTGTTCCCAAGTTGTCTATAATCTTTATCTGCTAGTCTAAAAAATAATAGAATCAATCTCCTCCTACTGACGACTGAATTAAATTGAGACGTTTCCTGGTCTATAGCTCATACTTTATGATGGTAAAATTTTGGTTGAAGACTATTAATAATCAATAGAAATATAACTAAAGTTATAGTCAAACAGCACTTACGCAAAAATCAAGTAATTTCGTCATTACCAGCGATAGCGTACTCCTTTCGCGCAGCGTGTCGCAGACAAGCATCTCGTAGAGAAATAATCCACCCCTGACGCTGGGATTGCTTCCTTGCACTTCGTTGCGATCGCAATGACAATATTGGCGTTGCGTATGAAATGATATCATGTCCGCCTAATTACTTATCAAAAAAATTCTCCGCGTAAGAGCGTCCCCACGTCATTCCTAATGATAAGTAATCAACTGGAGTTTAGACTTGAGAGTTTTGATTAAAAATTGTGCCAATGTAAACGCATCCACACCCAACTCAGTACGTTCTTGAGCTGCTAAAATCCCAGCTTGGGAGTGCCACCAAGCAGCAGTGGCAGCAATATCTTCCACTGGGATGTGTTTAGTGGCCGCTTGGGCTAACAATCCACCAAGTAGCCCAGTTAACACATCGCCACTACCGCCACGGGCTAAGGCGGGTGTACTTTCTGGAATAATCGAAACTTGATTTTGGGGGTTGGCTATGGCGGTTCTTGCACCTTTTAGCAATACTACCGCTCCAGTTTGCGCTGCTGCTTGTTGTACTGCTTTGATTCTGTGATGCTTGGCATCAGTGATATTGGGGAACAATCGCTGGAATTCACCTGTGTGGGGTGTGAGGATAGTTGGTGCTTGGCGTTTTTGTAGAGTGGGGATGGTTGCAATTTCGGCCAGTATATTTAAAGCATCAGCATCGAGAACCAAAGGAACATCGCTTTCTATGACTTGTTGGACAATGGGACTGGCGTCTGTTGTTAAACCAGGGCCGCAGGCGATCGCACTAAAAGAACTAAGATTAGTTTTTGTAGGTAGTTGCAATTGGGCAATGGCTCCAGTTTCCGTTTCTGGACAACCGACAATCAGCGCTTCTGGCAAATGTGACACCAAAAGAGATTTCAAAGATTCTGGTACCGCAACCGAAAGCATTCCCACACCACTACCCCGCGCACCCAAAGCAGTTAAAATCGCTCCTCCTGCATAGCGTCGCGAACCACAAATCAACAGTAAATGTCCTTCCTTATATTTGTGGGTAATTGCTGGACGGGGTAAAGGTAAAGTCGAAAGTGCCGTGATTGGTGTAATGCGTTTAATTCTGGGTGCTTCTGAGAGAACAGCTTCAACATCAGCCAAAGGAATATCAAAATCAATTAACTCAGCTTTACCGACATATTCCAGCGCTTGGTCTTGCAAAAAAGCCAACTTCCACAAACCCAAACAAAACGTGTGAGTGGCGCGAATTGCAGTTCCCAATACTTCACCTGTGTCAGTGTGCAATCCCGAAGGTAAATCAATACTCAAAATTGGCACAGACAATTGATTTAACTGATTAATTGCAGAGGCGATGGGATCTGTGAGGTTTCTTTCTAAACCAAATCCAAATAATCCATCAATCAACAAATCAGAATTCGGCAATTGCTCAATTTCTTGATAAATGGGAATACCCAAACTTCGAGCATACTGCAAGTGCTGTGAAGTTAATTCCTTGAGCTGAGAAAAAGGCGAATAAATCCAAATTTCATAGCCACGAAAATATAATTCGCGGGCTACTACCAAAGCATCTCCCCCATTGTGACCGGGGCCGACGAGAATGCCGATACAGGGATTTGAGAAGAAAGAAGAAGACCCAAAGAGTGGGGAAGGGGGGGAGGCGGGGAAAGAACTCTCCGTCTCCCCCCGTCCCAATGTCCCCGCGCCCTTTTGATTTGGGTAAATATTTTGAATGCGACGAGCAATTAAGCCTGCTACCTTTTCCATCAAAGCTACTACAGGCATTCCTGCTGCAAAAATCCGCGCTTCAATATCGCGCATTTGCTCAGCAGTTACTACTACTTGTGAAATTTGTTCTTGCCTATCTGACATCAGTAATTCCCACTCTCAACTTGTTCACTTACCGTAATAAACCCTAGCATTTCTGTATCCGATGTTTCGGAGATACTTATTCCATTCTTCTGCTTGTACTCGGTCAGCAAAAGGCCCTACTGCTACGTGGGGGCCTCGTGGTTGCGTTTTTTCCAGGACACCACCAGATCGTCCTAAATTTTGGCTGAATTGAGCTAAAGTCTGTCTAATTTGAGCAGCGATCGCAGGTAATTCTTGTGAAGTGGTGGGAATGGCTACAAAATATCTAGAGACTTGTTTTGGGATATTTGCAGAACGGCGATCGCTACTTCTATTACCTGCGTCAAAATAGCCTGTTTCCTGTCCGTTAGCAAAGCTAATAATTCTTGCGCCATAAATGCCTCGTGACTGTAACTCATTCACCCGTTGTTGGGCGTTGGATACTCTGCTAAAAACTCCTGATTGAATGACGTTACGTCCTTGATATTCTCGAACGTAAGCACTAGGTTCTAGGCGACGTATTTGTTCTAGGGTCTGGAAATCGCTAGCATCTACGAAAACTAAATAGCGTTCAAAGTTTTGGTTATATTGACTAAACTGTGTTGGTTGAGAAGGCTGAAAATTCTGTTCAGGTTGATAAATCTCTGTTGGTTGTGAGGGCTGAAAAACTTGTGCTGGTTCTAAGGGCTGAGAGGATTGTTCGCTTTGATAAGTTTGTGCTGGTTCGGCTGGTGGTAACTGCGGCGATTCTTGAGCGAAGGGAACTGGCGGTAAAGGTTCAAATTCTTGGGTTAGTAGCAGTTTGCTATTGGAGATTTGTGCTTGTGCTGGAATAGAGTTGGCAAGCACTACAAAACATCCTCCCATTAACAAAGAGAAGATTTGAAATCGCATAAATTGACTTGGTATTGCACTAGACATATCAGAGAATGTTTTAAAAGTAGAGTGTATTGTAAGAAAACTTACAATATTATACTGAGGTTTTGAGATAACAGCACCTTAGAAGCGAATGACTAAAGCATACAGTAGCAATTTGACATGGCAACAGTGCGAATCGTTCGCCGCAGAGTTCCTATTTTATTTTCGTCAGTCTTAATTTACTATTAATACACTTATGATTCCTGCTGAATCATGATGCCGCATTTATTATAAGTTCCAATCCAAACATTAAGTCCATTACTGAATTTATAAATAGGTAATTTATTTTCTTCAGTTAATTTATCTTTTTTTACTCTAACATTTACACTAAATAATTGTACCTTTCTCCAATCGTATTCACTCAAAGAATCCTTATATTTTAAATTTTCAACAATAGGTTTTCCATCACCCCAATCAACAACTACAGAGATTTGATTTAAATCATCAATTACACTCACACCTTTAGCTACTTCTGGAAAGTTATAAGCATTTCGTAATATCATAATTTCTTGACCTCCAAGATAATTTTCATTAAATAAGTTAATAAAGTAATTCTGAATCGCTTCTAGTAAATTTCCATTTAAATCAAACCTATTTAAAATACCTCTAGTAATAGAAACACCCATCTTATAACCAGGGGGATCTATTGCACTCATCTGAAAAACTGTAACAATGCTTTTATCCTTACTTTCTAACCCCTGTCGGTTGCACCTTCCGGCTGCCTGAACCAAAGAATCCAGAGGTGCTAATTGACGGTAAACTCTAGGAAAGTCTATATCTACTCCAGCTTCAACTACTTGAGTGCTGATAAGAAAACAAGATTCATCAATATTAAGAAGCGAACGTACCTGTGATAATACTTGAGAGCGATGGGCAGGACACATCCTCGAACTGAGATGAAACCAGTTACCAGGAATCATTTGTGATAATTCGTAGTAACCTTCACACGCTAATTTAGTGGTATTAACAATGATTAGAACTTTTTGTTTTTTTGATAGCTGAATATCTTGCGTTATATCAGCCCAATTCCAAGTATCTTCAACAAAACGGTAAGTTACACGGTTTAGCTGCTTAAATAAATCACTGGATTCTTCATCAGGAATAATGTCGTAAGCATTATCTTCAATGATATTTTCAAAAGCAGGTTGGGTTGCACTCATTAGTACCACACTACATCCCCAATCTTGCACCAGTGCATTTAATACATATAAAATTGGTCTAACTAAATGACCAGGTATAGTTTGCGCTTCATCTATTAAAATGACTTTATTAATCAGCCCTTGTAACTTCCTACATTTTGATGGAGAGTTAGCAAATAAGCTTTCATAAAACTGTACGCCACTAGTAACAATAACTGGTTTGTCCCATCGTTCAGTGTTTAGTTTATATTCCTTAACATCTTCTAATTTCGGTTCAAAACCTGAATGATGTTCCAGTACATTATCTTCGCCAAACAAATCTCGGTAAACGTTGGCTGTTTGTTCAATAATACTTTTGAGTGGCCCAACATAAACAATGCCACTCATATTATGAGATTTGGCATGAAGTGTTGCAAATCTAGCACTGGCAATAGTTTTGCCTACTCCACAAGCACCTGTTAAGCGAAATAAACCTTTTGGCAGCTTCGCTGCACTGATACAATATTGGGCAAAGACATTGCGAATCCTATTAATCTCAGTGCTTGCTTGCTCTAGGCTAGGAGGATTAGAACAATGAGGATTGAAACTGTATTGTAAACCAACGCACGAAGCCTCCCAATTTTGGGGGCTTTCAAATATTTGAGCATTTAATCTATCTGTATCTACTAAGACAGAAAATAACATCCTAATAGCAAATTCACGCCGATTATTGTCTTGGAGTTTGATATCGGGAAATTGTTCTGGGATAAAATTCGGTATTTCTTGTTTTGCTGCTTCTCGTGCTTGTTCCCACCCTTGGGCATTTTCCTCAAACTTTGCTGACTTAAGACGCAGTTGATCGCTTAACTCTGTATGATGACCTGCGATGATATAAGCGATCGCTGGTATTTTATCAAAATTCATCATCCTCTGTGCCAACATCGCACCATGAGCTGCATGGGGAATACGTTTACTTTCTCCTGATAAATACTTTTGCCACTCCTGCCTATACTTTCCTAAGTCATGCCACAGCCCAGTATAGTAGGCAACATCTCGGAATTGTTCAGGCACAATATCCGAGCATCTTTGAGCAACCTCCAGTAAATGCTGTGACAACAACTGTTTTCTTTTGTCATTAGTTTCTCTTGCAAAAAATTCCATACGTTGTTACCATCATTAGCTAATTAGTCTGTATAGTAAATCATGAAAGTCAAGTTTAAAGGAGAATGGGCGTTATTTACGCGCCCAGAGTATAAAGCAGAGCCTCATACTTACTTAACGCTGACACCAACGGCCTCTGTGGGGATGTTGGAGTCAATCTTCTGGAAACCAGAGATTAAGTATAAAATTAACAAAATTACAGTATTGAACCCCATTCAAACTGTAACTATGCAGCGTAATATGGTCGAATCCAAACAAAGCCCCAGAGTTGCCAAAAGCTGGATGCAAAAGGGCGGTATTGGTAATTATTACGCTACAGGCGATCGCGCTCAACGCAATCACGTAATTCTTAAAGATGTCGCCTACATTGTTGATTTCAACTTTGATGTAACTGTTGACGCTGATGATTTATCTGATAAATATTCAGCACAAATTAAGCGGCGAATTGAAAGGGGGCAATGTTACCGTCAACCTTACTTTGGTTGTCGAGAGTTTCCAGCTTTTTTTAGTTACCCATCTGCTGAGGATATACCAGCTTCAGAGTTAAAAGGTGTGACTGATTTAGGATTAATGCCTAAAGAATTACACTTTATCCCCGATAGCAAAGGTAGTATTTTCTGGAAGTCAAACAATACTTTTGTCAAGGGTAAGGTTGTTGTAGAATTTGCTCCTTTGACTATGGTTGATGGGGTAGTGGCAATATGCTAAAGGAACTCTACGAACTCAGCAAACACTTGAATTTATCTCCCTTAGGATATGCAGAGCTAGTTGTGAATTGGCAGGTTAATTTACCTGATGCTGTTTTCCTACCTCTGCAAACACCTGCAAAGCAACCAACTAGTAAACCAAGACCAGGACAACGCTTGCTAGTACCAGACTTGCGACGCAATAGTGATGAATCACTGTTGATTGATGATGCTGGTGAATATGTTTTTGGTGTAGGAGAAAGAGGAGAAAAACGCCATAATCTCTATTTACAACTGTTAGAAAAATGTATAACAGAAACTAGCGATGAAGGCGCGAAATTAGTATATAAGTTTGTCACTGAATCTAACATTGAGCAAGTTACTAAACAACTATCTGAGAGATTGCCATCAAAGACTGAACGGGATGAGTTTTGGTGGGGTCGAGACAGATTTGTTTTTATGCTCAACGGTAAGCAAGTTAGCAAGCGACCAGCTATCAAAAAATGGTGGGGAGAGTATTATGCCAGCAAGCAAGACACAATCTCTGGTATTTGCCTACTCACTGGTGAAAACACTAATATTGTTAGCCGCAAGATGCCGATGATGGTCAAAGGTGTGCCAGGGTGTTCTACTTCTGGTGCTGCTATTACCAGCTTTGATAAAGCAGCTTACCAATCACATGGGTGGGAAGGTAACGCTAATGCACCTATTAGCTTTGAGGCTGCTATTGGGTTTAACAAAGTTCTAGAAATATTGATGTCTAGAGATACTAATCATAAAAAGATTGGCGGACAGGCATTTGTTTTCTGGGGAGATGTGGAAGGTGAAGGTATCGATCCACAATTATGGGATGCTCCATCAGCGGCTCAAGGTATCTTTGTTGCTCCTGATAAACCTAGCATTCTGCCAAGTGAATATGCTCTATCTCGTCATTTTTATCTAGCTGCACTCAAGGGTAATAAGGGAAGAATTGCTGTTAGCAGTTGGGACGAACGCACACCTGAACAAGTGAAATCTAGCGTTAAAGAATTTGTTAAATGTCAACAATTAACATCTCAGACAAAAGCTAAACCTTTATGGGTACTGCGTAACGCTGCATTTCTCGATCCTGCTAAAGAGTACACCGATAAAATCACTACTGCTTTAGTTAAAGCTGCTTTGCTCGGTACACCTGTGCCAGATGAATATGCCATTCGGATTATGAACCGAATTTGTCAGGAACAGGATGCAATGCGATCGCTCGAACGAGCGCAAGCTTTAGCTTTTTATCTCACTACCAACATCTTAAAATCTCGATTAGATGCTGAAAATGAAGAACGAGCGCAAGCTTTAGCTTTTTATCTCACTACCAATGACTCTATGCCAACATCACCTGAATTAGATAAACGCCCCACACCGGAGCAAGTAGCTTATATTTTGGGGCGCATCGCATTTTTGATGCACAGAGCGCAATATGTGGCACAAAATCCACAAAACCCAAAACCAGAAAAAGAAAACCCACAAAACCCAAAACCACAGAAGGAAGATACTAACGTTACAAGGTCATTAAAAGCGCTATCAACAACACCTGCTCAAGTTTTCCCTCGTCTATATTACGGCTGTATTGCTCATCATCTAGAGGAAAAAGAAGGGAGTAGTTCATTGTTTTACATCAAAACCGAACTAGACAAGGAATTTGCTAAGTTTGGGCCAAATTTTGACCCATCTATCGATTTGCCTGACACGTTTAACGTCAAAGCTCAAGCCTGCTTTTTTTTCGGCTGGGGTATTCGTAGGGCTGAATTTTTTACCAAATCAGAGGAATAATTATGACTACACATTTAGATCCCACAAAAAAACACGATGCTATCTTGCTGTTTGATTGTCTTGACGGGAATCCAAACGGCGACCCTGATGCTGGTAACCAACCCCGAATCGATCCACAAACAAGACAAGGATTAGTGACTGATGCTTGCCTCAAGCGCAAAGTCCGTAATTATGTAGAGATGGTAGGTAAGGATGAAGAAAAACCAGAAATTTACAAGCTTTTTATTGAACAGGGTGGAGTGCTACGAGAAACAATAAAACGTGGCTACAAAGCAATGAATTTCCCCGAAAAAGAAGGTACACCAGAGCAGCAAGCTAAGGTTGCTGAATGGATGCAGCAAAATTTCTATGATATAAGAATGTTTGGTGCGGTTCTTTCTATTGGTTTAAAAGCCGGTCAAGTATGGGGGCCAATGCAGATTAGTTTTGCCAGAAGTATCGATCCCGTACTTCCTCAATCTATTACTATTACACGGTGTGCTGCTACAGAGGAGCGTGAAAATAAAGAAAATAAAACTATGGGAAGAAAAGAAATTTTACCCTATGGTTTGTACAAAGCTCATATTTTCTATAACCCTCATTTGGCTGCAAAGTCTGTTACCCAGCGCGATTTAGAATTATTCTGGGAAGCCTTAATCAAGGCTTGGGAATTTGACCGTTCATCTTCACGTGGATTCATGGCTTGTCGTGGGCTATACATATTTACTCACACTGCTAAATATGGTAATGCCCCTGTCCATCAGCTTTTTGATAAACTGCAAATAGCAGCAAATACTGATGTATCTCGCAGTTTTTCTGATTACACCATAGAAGTAGACCGTAATAACTTACCAGATGGCGTGACATTAACTAGACTAGCTTGAAATGCGCGACTGGGTGGGTGTTAAAACGAATTAACTATGAGTAAGCTCGAAACTCTTGTACAGTCTATCATCAGGCGATCGCCATACTCCAACTGCCCGCGCACCTTATGGGGTAAGGGTTTGAGGATTTTAGCTGTTTGCTTTATGTGCTGGAATGATATATCGTGTAGGCATCCGCGCAAACTCTTATGCAAATCTTCTCTTTTCAAAGAGTTTAAAGCACGACCGTGACAATTACCTTATTAGGTGATTGAGGATTGAAACTTAGAACTAGGATGGGCTGACGACAGGGGCAAAATTAACAAGTGACAATTACCTTATTAGGTGATTGAGGATTGAAACCAATTATCTCAGTTTGAGTCATTTTCAGAGACATGTGACAATTACCTTATTAGGTGATTGAGGATTGAAACGCGATCGCTGGAGGATAGTTTACGCTTAGGGTTGGCTGAGGTGACAATTACCTTATTAGGTGATTGAGGATTGAAACTTTTTTTGCCCAGCACTTGTGCCATAGCAAAAAACGTGACAATTACCTTATTAGGTGATTGAGGATTGAAACCATCCGTTTCCCTCTGCGGTTGAAAAATTCTTGGTGACAATTACCTTATTAGGTGATTGAGGATTGAAACTTCATCAAATTCCGCATCGGCTTCAACGATTGAGGTGACAATTACCTTATTAGGTGATTGAGGATTGAAACGTGTTTTTCATCAATAAGACGGCAAGCGCTTTGTAGGTGTGACAATTACCTTATTAGGTGATTGAGGATTGAAACAACGCCGCAAATCAAGTTGGATTACCTATTCTTGTGACAATTACCTTATTAGGTGATTGAGGATTGAAACCAACATACGCTTCGTTTGGCGTATTTAAACCATAGTAATGTGACAATTACCTTATTAGGTGATTGAGGATTGAAACTTCATCAAATTCCGCATCGGCTTCAACGATTGAGGTGACAATTACC
>Ga0314812_100181_pt1 | contig 10847 bp, 9 predicted proteins | sample STEome_9_FD_202336 | JGI IMG/M metagenome (GOLD analysis project Ga0314812, IMG submission 202336) | Metatranscriptome of soil surface biofilm microbial communities from soil inoculated with nitrogen-fixing consortium DG1, State College... ...
ATAAAGTTTTTTAGCCTCAGTGCATACTACGGTAAATCAGTCTATTTGCAGTAGTATATCAGAAAGTCTTAAGATTCTTCTAAAATTAAGTCTTAATAAATCTTTATAGTGCTAATGCGAACATTAGCACAGCAAGCTAGTTTTGTGATTGGCGATCGGATGATACGAAGTTGTAGCCAAAGTATAGTAGGCTGGGAATATATAATACGTACAAACGCGATCAAACACATTAGTACGTGAATAAGAAGGAAGAAGATTCTGTTTCAACGCAACTTACAACTTTATTTAGGAAGTTGGCACTTGATAATACAAACGCTAACACTGCCCTAGCTTGTTAGGTACAAAAATGTTAGTTTTTGTTTATACAGTCCACGTCATTCCAGTTGAGAATTTCGCAGATATCACTTACTAAATTTTCAGGAAGAAAGGGCTTTGTAATTATCCCTGCTACACCTAAATCAAGAAACTCTTGTTGTTCATAGCTTTGAGCCTTAGCTGTCACCAAAATAGTAGGAATATCAGAAACTCCGGGAATTGCTTGTAGCTGCTTAAAAGTTGTTGGGCCATCCATGTAGGGCATCATCACGTCTAACAAAATAGCATCAGGATACTCAGATTGGGCAACTTTTATTCCATCTCTACCAGAAGATGCTGTTAACACTTCCCAGTTGGTCATTGACTCCAAGCAGATTTGAATAATTTCTTTTACACCATCTTCGTCATCAATTACTAAAATTCGTTTTGCCATGTTCTTATTCCACATTAACCAGACTTTTGGGGCAAAAAACAGTAAATTTAACTCAAAATAGAGTAGTTATTCTTTACATTTTTACTTCACTTCATAAAAGCCGAAAAGCCTTACTTTTGTTCTATAAGACTCGTATTTGATTGCATGAAAAAACTCACTACATTTCTACCTGTCTCTTTTGCTGTTGCCTGTTCCCTCCCTACACAAGTGTGTTCGCTAATCAAATCGGATTCCTATACTTTCAAAATAGTAAATAGTAATTGTGAAATAATTGTGAAGCAGTCAAAATTAAAAGAGTAATCTCAAAGGATGTCAGGACTTACGCAATATGTGACTGAAAACCTTATTCAAGCGTTGCGGTAATTCATGTAGACGCACAGCGGCTACTCTGCGAGAACGCTAAGAGCGAACCCGCAGGGTATTACCGCTACTTTCGTTATCTTTTGCGTAAGTCCTGACTAAAATTTGACACGAATAATCATCAAACCTTTGGTATAACTTTCAGCGGAGGTATGCCAGAATATCCCAAAGATGGCCATAGTGTGGAAATGCTTTATCATACTGCTGATACTGCATTGTATCAAGCAAAAGCAGTAGGAGGAAATCAGATATTTATCTCACCATAAAATTTGAGATTTGTAAATCAAGGTATTTCTTCACAAATTCTTCACAAAGATTGTATAGGTTAACCGTGGAAGAGTGAGTTGCCTTTATAGTAACGACTTTAATCCTGAGTATTTATTGTTATTTCTCGCCAATAAGTATTTAGCCGAACATGAATAAAGCAAAAACTGATACACAAACAAAAATAACCATGCTCGCCAAATGCCCGACAGGAATTCAAGGGATAGATGAAATTACTTTTGGAGGGTTGCCACAAGGAAGACCAGTATTACTGTGTGGTAAAGCAGGGTGTGGCAAAACGCTGATGGCAATGGAATTTTTAGTGCGGGGTGCTACTCAGTTTAACGAAGCGGGTGTATTCATGGCGTTTGAAGAAACTGCCGAGGAATTAAGACAAAATGTTACTTCTTTAGGGTGGGATTTAGCAGAACTAATCAAAGAAAAAAAATTAGCCATCGATCATATTCGGGTCGAACGTAGTGAGATTGAAGAAACAGGGGAATATGACTTAGAAGCACTATTTATTAGATTAGGATTTGAAATTGATGCGATCGCTGCTAAAAGAGTTGTTATTGACACTTTAGAAGTGTTGTTTGGTGGGTTGGATAATGCGGCGATCGTGCGATCGGAATTACGGCGGCTATTTCTCTGGCTGAAATCTAAAGGCGTTACAGCCATCATTACCAGCGAAAGTGGCGACAATAGCCTCACACGCCACGGTTTAGAAGAATATGTTTCTGATTGTGTGATCCGGCTCGATCAGCGCGTCGTTAATGAACTTTCAACTCGGCGGTTACAAATTATTAAATATCGTGGCTCTAAGCACGGCTCAAACGAATATCCGTTTTTAATTAAAGAAAATGGAATTTCTGTTCTTCCCATTACCTCAGTCGGCTTAGATTATTCAGTCACAAACGAATGGATTTCTAGTGGTATCAAACGCCTAGATCAAATGTTGGGAGGAAAAGGTTTCTTTCGTGGTAGTAGCATCTTAATTTCTGGTACAGCTGGAACTGGGAAAAGTTCATTTTCTGCTCATTTTGCTGATGCTACTTGTCAAAGGGGAGAAAGATGTCTATTTTTCGTATTTGAAGAATCTCCACAACAGATTATTCGCAATATGCGTTCCATTGGGATTTATTTAGAGGCTACTGTTAATCAAGGGTTACTAAAATTCCAAGCTTTACGTCCGACGTTTTACGGCTTAGAAATGCACCTCGTAAATATTCTCAGTATAGTTAATGAATTTCAACCTGATGTAGTTATTCTCGACCCCATATCTAATCTCACATTCGGCAGTAATGATATTCAGATTAAAACGTTTATGATGCGCCTGATTGATTATTTAAAAAGCAAAAATATCACAACAATATTTACAAATTTAAACGAAGGTAATAGTGCTTTCGTAGAATATACAGAAATAGGAGTTTCTTCGTTAGCAGATACTTGGATATTACTACGAGCCATAGAAAGCAATGGCGAGCGCAATCGTTTAATTCATATCTTAAAATCTCGTGGGACATCACACTCTAACCAAGTGCGGGAATTTCTTTTGACAAATCAAGGAGTGCAATTATTAGATGTTTATCTAGGAACAGAAGGAGTACTCACAGGTACAGCGAGAATTGTACAAGAAGCTAAAGACAAAGCTGCTGCCCTAGCCCAGCAGCAAAAAATTGAGCAAAAACAGCGTGACATTGAACGCAAACGTTTATTAATGCAAGCGCAGATTCAAGCTATAGAAGCCCAATTTGAAATTGAACAGAAAGAAATTGAACGACTAATTGATATCGAAGAAACTCAACAAAGTTTTTTAATGGCAGAAAAACATAAAAGAGCAAAACTACGTCAACTTGACTCTTAATTATTAAGGTGATATTTAATCATGGAATCCATAGGTTGCCAAGATAAATATAGCAGTGCACAAATAGATATTTGGGAGTTAAGACTGTATGTAGCTGGGCAAACTCCTAAATCTCTAAAGGCATTTGCCAATCTCAAGAAAATTTGCGAAGACCATCTTGAAGGTAAATATCGCATTGAAGTAATTGACCTCATAGAAAATCCCCAATTAGCTAAGGGAGACCAAATTCTAGCTGTGCCAACTTTAGTGCGAAAACTCCCAGAACCTGTAAAGCAAATTATTGGAGATTTATCCAATACTGAAAAAGTTTTAGTAGGGTTGGACTTGCGTCATGTTCTGTAAATATAAGCAAAGGCGAGCCATGAATAATTTAAACCAAAGCAATGATAATTACGATCGGATGATTATAGAATCTACAGAAGAATTTGAAAAACTGAGAGCAAAAAAAGATTTAGAAAAATATGTTTTACGTCTGTATGTCGCCGGTAATAGTCTCCGTTCCATGCGTGCTATTGCCATGTTGAAAAAAATTTGTGAAAAATACTTGGCAGGACATTATGAAATTGAAATTATTGATATATACCAACAGCCTGAAGTTTTAGAAAAAGACCATGTATTTGCTGTGCCTACTCTGATCAAAGAGCTACCACCACCTTTACAGAAGTTAATTGGCGATCTGACAAATGTTGATAAAGTAATCGTTGCTTTAGATATTGCTTAAAACAGAATTCAGTAGTGAAAATTCAGAATAAATTAGTCTAAAATTTAGATTTGTTACTAGTTTTAGACCACCAAATTTAAAATTTTGCGTGGTATTTCATTGGTTATCGATCAGTAAGTTATATAAAATTAATTCTGCCTCTTGACTCCTAAATTCTGAATTATTTCTTGTTCAAAATTTTCTGATGTCCGATTGTAGGTTAATAGGTTGGTTACAGTGAGAACAGTCCAAGAACTTGAAAATGAGAATATAGCTCTACGTCAGCAAATACAAACCCTAGAAGAGATTTTTCAAGCCATAAAAATGGGTGAAGTAGATGCTTTAGTTGTATCTAGCCCTCAAGGCGAAAGAGTTTTCACCTTGGAAGATGCTGATTATCCTTACCGTGTTTTTGTCCAAGAAATGCACGAAGGTGCTGTGACTCTAGATGAACATGGAACAATTCTTTACTGTAATTACCATCTAGCAATGATGCTCAAAAAGCCACTACAGAAAATTATTGGTTCTAATTTTGAAGAGTACATAGCACCATTAGAAAAACAGGTCTTTAGAGGGTTATTTCAGCAAGAAAAGCCAGCAGCTAATCGCGGTGAATTAAACTTAATTGCTGATGATGAGACCCAAATACCCGTTTATTTATCTTTTAAAGAATTGCAAATAGACAATGTAACAGTGACTTGCTTAGTAGTAACAGATTTAACGGAGCAAAAACTTCACGCAGAAATTGTTGCTTCTGAAAGGCTAGCAACTTCGATTCTCGAACAAGCTGCTGAAGCAATCATTGTATGCGATGGAAATGGACAAATTATTCGCGCGAATCAAGCAGCACAGCAAGTGTGTGGCAAGAATCCATTATTTCAACAATTTGATGTGGTATTTCCTCTGCAATGTAATCATTGCAGTATCTTTCCAAAAATAGAAGCTTGTTTTTTTAGTTATGAGCCAGCAGTATCTCAAAAACAAAATTTACAAGGATTTTCACTATCTAGCTTACTGCAAGGTCAATCTTTTCAAGGAATAGAAGTATTATTAAGTCGAGAAGATAGCACAGAATTGGATTTATTGTTGGGTGCTTCTCCACTATTAGACTCAGAAAACCAGATTATTGGTAGTGTGGTGACATTGACAAATATCACCGAGCGCAAACAGATAGAAGAACAAATAGGACAGCTGGTGATACGCGAGCAAGCTGCTCGTGCAGATGCAGAAGCAACTAAAACACACTTATCAAATATTTTAGAAAGTATTAGTGATGCTTTTATCGCTGTAGATAGTAAATGGTGCTACACATACATTAATCAAAAAGCAGCAGAAATTTTTGGTAGAAAATCAGAAGATTTAATTGGTAAAAATATTTGGCAAGAAGTTAGTGAAGAATTTAGACAGCATTCTTACCAAGCTTATGCTCAAGCTTTCACTAAACAAAGCTTTGTCCAATTAGAAGCATATTACCCATCAATTCAGCGTTGGTTTGAAAATCGTATTTATCCTTCTGGAGATGGTGTATCAATTTTTTTGAAAGAAATAACTCAGCAAAAGCAAACTGAGATTGCTTTAAAAGAAAGTGAAGAGCATTTAAGGTTGGCTTTAGAAGCGGCTCAAATGGGAACTTGGGATTGGAACATTCTCACTAACAAAATCAAGTGGTCAACTAGACATGAGCAGTTATTTGGTCTAGTACCAGGTACATTTGTGGGTAACTATAAAGCTTTTATTAATTGCATTCATCCAGAAGATAGAAAAGCACTTAACCAAGCACTCATATTCTCTCAAAATGAGAAATGCGATTATTATCAGGAATATAGAGTTATTTGGCCTGATGGTAGCCGGCACTGGATTGCGGGTAAAGGCAAATTTTTCTATGATGATGAAGATCAAGCAGTACGGATGCTTGGTACTGTTATGGATATTAGCGATCGCAAGCAAGCAGAAACAATTTTACAACGTTCCAAAGCAGAACTCGAAATTAAAGTTGCACAACGAACTGCTGAATTATCACAAGCAAATACCCACCTACATAGATTAATCAATATTTTAACAACAACTATTAATCAACAGACCAAAATTGAAGCTCAATTGCGTGAAGCAGAACGTCGTTGGCGTAGCTTATTAGAAAATGTCCAGTTGTTAGTTGTGGGACTTGATAGCGCAGGTAAAGTTGAATATGCCAATCCTTTCTTTTTAGAATTGACTGGATATACCCAAGAAGAAGTTGTAGGTAAGGATTGGGTAAGAAATTTTATCCCACAAGAGCAACAACAACAAATACACAAATCGTTTCTAGAAATGTTAAGTCAAGGATTAAATCCTCATCATCAAAGTTCACTTCTTACTAAATCCCAAACACCACGAGTAATTGCTTGGAACAATACACTGTTGCGAAATTCACAAGAGCAAATCATCGGTACTATGACTATTGGTGAAGATATTACGAAACGCCAAGCATTAGATAAAATTAAAAACGAGTTTGTATCAGTTGTTAGCCATGAACTTCGTACTCCTATGACCTCAATTCAGGGAGGATTAAATCTATTAGCGAAAGGATTAGTAAAACTTGACTCCGATAAAGGTAAGCGCATTATTCAAATCGCATCGGAGAATGCCGAACGCTTAGTTAGATTAGTTAACGATATTTTAGATTTAGAGAGATTACAATCAGGAAAATTTACTTTAAATAAGCAAAAAGCTGATGCTAGTGAATTATTATTCCAAACAGCAGATTTGATGCAACTAATATTCCAAAAAGCTGAAATTAATTTATCAGTTTTTCCTCAATCAATTGAGTTGTTAGTTGATAAAGATCGCATTATTCAAGTCCTCACAAATCTGCTGAGCAATGCCGTTAAGTTCTCCCCTCCAGGCTCTACTGTATATATGGCAGTAGAAAAAATTCCAGCAAAAGACGCTGAAACTGCATCTGCTTTATTTAAGGTACAAGATCGAGGTAGAGGTATTCCTGCTGACAAAATAGAAGCTATTTTTGAGCGTTTTCATCAAGTAGATGCCTCCGATTCCCGCAAACAAGGGGGAACGGGTTTAGGTCTAGCTATTTGCCGCAATATCGTAGAGCAACACAACGGACAAATGTGGGTTGAAAGTACGGTAGGAGTAGGCAGCAGTTTTTACATAAAGTTACCTCTTTGATTAAGAATAGGGAATAGGGAATAGGTAATACCAATTATCTCCCGCAAGGAACTGAGGACTCTTATTTTATTTTTGAACAAAATTCCGTACCCTTTAACCTTCTATAACCCTCTTGCCTACCCACATAGATAAGTTCATTAATCAAATCCGAGTGCTATATGTTTTAATGCGTCCTTTTTAAAATCCCTTAATTTTGATTATGGGGATTGCCCTATTGCCCATTGCCTTTTAATAATTTTATTTTTTGTGAATTTTACTACTAGTAAAAAATTTTTCTAGTAATTGCTATAAAATATACTAGGAATAAATACAGAGACAAGCCAAGTAATTCTCTGTCAGCACTCATTTTTTGATATACAGGAGCGCATTATGGAATATCTTGCTTATTCCCACATGTTTATTGCTCAAGAAGAGGCATCTAAAAATATTGAATATCAACTTCCTAAACCTGAATTTCATTGGCGAAAATCTCTGAAATCTTCTGTAGTTATTACTAAAAAACAAACGTCCCCAAACAGTAAATATCATTTCCTCAAGTCTAAATTCAATTGGAAAAAACTTCTTAAATCTTCTGCTTGGTTAGCTTTAGCTGGTGTTGGTGTATTACTGATTGCTGTCAGCCAAATTCAAGTCACTTTTGCAGCATACGTCAGAACTAACGGCAGTTGTTTGCGTATTCGTACAGGCCCAAGCGTTAACTATTCCTATGTAGATTGTGTAAAAAATGGCATGCCACTTCCAGCAATTGAAGGCTATGAAAATGGTTTCGCTAGGCTTTCTACAGGTAGATATGTTTTTGCCCGATGGGTTGGTAATAAACCTAATAGTCCGACTGTGAATAGACCTGGTGGAGTTGGTGGTTCATTTATTCTCACTCCTGGTTCCAGAGGTCAGCTTGTCAGAGATGTTCAAACAGCTTTGGGTAACCTAAGAGTTGATGGAATTTACGGGCCAGAAACTGTTCGTCAAGTACGCAATTTTCAAGCAAGTAAAGGTTTACTTGTAGATGGCATTGTCGGCCCCGAAACTAGATTAGCTCTGGGTATTTAATACTAATTTGAAAAAAGAATCAGACAGACGTATCTTAGGGGTGTAAAGCTTTGCGCCCCTATAGATTTTCGATCTGTTGTAAAGATTTTTTATTTCTAATACCAATTTGAAAAATGATTGCGACAGATGTATAGCCAAAAGCGATTACTACTAACTGTTTCACAATCCAAAATCTAAAATCTAAAATCCAAAATGGTATAAATTACGTAACTCTTATCATATTCATATAAATTAGCACTATCGTATAGTCCGTTATAAAGGTAACGTACTATACAAAATTGCTTTCATTTGCTTATGGCATTGAAGAATGCACCCTAATAAATAGAAACTTGGGATTTTGTTTAATTTAGTTTTTTAAATTGATGTTGATAATCAAAGACCCAAGTACTTTTGGACAATCTCCAAGATGCGTTCTGCTGCATGACCATCACCAAAAGGATTAATAGCATTTGCCATTGCTTCATAGGCGGCTTTGTTACTGAGTAACTCGCTAGCAGCTGCAAAAATATTTTTACTTTCAGTTCCTACAAGTTTGGCTGTACCTGCTGTAACAGCCTCTGGTCTTTCTGTGGTGTCTCTTAAAACTAGTACTGGTTTTCCCAAGCTGGGGGCTTCTTCTTGCAATCCACCAGAGTCAGTGAGTAATAAGTGCGATCGCCCAATCGCTCCCACTAATTGACCATAATCGAGAGGTTCTGTCAAGAAAATTCTCTGATGATTTCCTAAAAGTTGTTGTAATGGTATTCGCACTGTGGGATTGCGATGTAATGGTAACAGCAATGCTGTATCAGGAAACTGGTCTAAAATTTGTAAAAATCCCGCCGCAATACTTTCTAGTGGTTCTCCCCAATTCTCCCGACGATGTACCGTTGCTAACAATACACGATATGAATTCCAGTCTAAGCCCGGTACATCACAGTTAACTTGAGTTGCAGCCACATTCAACAAAGCATCAATTACAGTGTTACCAGTCAAGTGAATTTCACCTAAAACACCAGAACGCTGCAAATTTTCCACAGCCCAAGGAGTTGGCGCAAAATGCAACTGAGTAATTTGAGAAATCAACCGCCGATTAGCCTCTTCTGGGTAAGGATTGAATATATCATCAGTTCTTAATCCGGCTTCTACATGACCAACAGGAATTTTTTGATAAAAAGCTGCTAAAGCTGCGGCAAAAGCTGTAGTAGTATCTCCCTGCACCACCACCAAATCAGGTCTTCTCTGTCGAAATAATGCATCTAAACCTTGTAAACTCCGACAAGTAATATCATTTAAAGATTGCTGAGCTTGCATAATTTCCAAGTCATAATCTGCTTTGATATTAAACAGATCCATAACTTGCTCAACCATTTCGCGATGTTGTCCAGTTAAAATTACTTGGGATTCAAAATCTGAACATTTTTGGAACACCTGAATCACCGGAGCTAGTTTAATCGCTTCCGGACGAGTACCCAAAATAATGCAAACTTGCTTTCGATTAGTCATTTTTCCGTTGAAACTTGTCAAAGCTATAGTCAACGGTCTACGCTCAATAGTCAATAGTCAACAGCCAATCATCACAGAAACCATAAATATCAAAGTATAAATCACAAAAAACCTGAAAAAACGTGGCTTTATTGGGCGTTGGGCAAAGGGCAAAGGGCATGGGGCAAAGGGCATTGGGCATTGGGCAAAGGGCATTGGGCATTGGGCATTGGGCAAAGGGCAAAGGGCAAAGGGCAAAGGGCATGGGGGAAAGAGGAAAAAAAAGATCCCTCCTTTTCCCTTTAACCTTTCCCCTTTTCCCAAGGCGTTGCCATCCCCCTCATCTCCCCAGTCAACCGTCAACCATCAACCGTCAACCATCAACAACATCCATCTAAAATGAAAAAACCCGGCTTAACCGGGCAGACGCACTGTTTGTCGAATTTAGTTGTAATGACTAGAAATGATTAGATTTTGATTTCACAGGTTAAGGGGCAAGATGCATAAACAGTAGTCTGCGTTTGGTCTACTTCTCCATGCAACCAGCTTAACCATTTAACATCGCTAGGATGAACTCCTCTTGCAGTTAGTACACCCGCAGCAAATACAACTGCTAGAACATTGAACATCACTAAACAGCCTGCAACCAATAAAACAGCACTAACAGGCATTACAGATTGTAAAACAATCGACAACAGACATCCGACCGTAGCCATTAAAACAACTAATGGGAAACCGACAACCAGCAAGCATACTGCCAATGTGAAAGTCCATATTAAAAAGCTTTTAATCATCATCAAGGAGTAGGTCTTTCCTAGATTAGAGCTCTGAGCCGAAACCATGACTTTTCCTCCCAAAAATACACAGCAAGTTTTAATTTTCAGTTTTTTTACGCTTTTTGCGAATAAACTGAATCATTTAGTGAAGTTCAGTATATAAAACCTAATTAGGAAAATGAGCATTTTTTTACTAAACTTTACAGTTAATTTTTTGTAATTATGAATGTAAAGTCAAGTTGCTTTTTATTCAAAAACCTTGCTTCTTTCATCTGTCTTCAGGAGTAGAAGCTAAAAGACATCAGCTTTTAACTTTGATCCCCAGGACATCACCCCGATTCATCTTAACATTTCTTATAAAAATTAGTACTTCTTCTCATAATTTGTAGATTGTCTAAATTCATCAACTGCTAATGGTTTGTGTTGTCAACTGCTAGCAATTAAACGCGATAGTTG
>Ga0314812_100182_pt1 | contig 10840 bp, 8 predicted proteins | sample STEome_9_FD_202336 | JGI IMG/M metagenome (GOLD analysis project Ga0314812, IMG submission 202336) | Metatranscriptome of soil surface biofilm microbial communities from soil inoculated with nitrogen-fixing consortium DG1, State College... ...
CTCTGCCCTCCTCTTCTCCCTAAGTTCTTGCCAAAAGTTAACCCCAATAATTCCAGATAGAGAAATCACCATAATTGCGATCGCCCAAAACCACGCTTCGTTCATCGCTCCCGCTTCCACAGCAAAATAAATTGCCATTGGGATTGTCTGCGTTTGTCCGGGAATGTTACCAGCCAGCATTAATGTTGCGCCGAATTCTCCCAAAGCACGGGCAAAGGCCAGGGTTGTGGCAGCTAAAATACCAGGTAGTGCTAAGGGTAAACTAATACGCCAAAAAATTGTCCTTTCGGTTGCACCAAGGGTTCTGGCTACTCGTAGGAGATTGCTGTCTATTTGTTCAAAGGCTCCCAGTGCAGTTTTATACATTAACGGGAAAGAAACCACTGTAGCGGCGATCGCTGCACCATACCAAGTGAAGACAATTGTGAAGTCGAAAGTCTGCATTAATTTCCCTACAGGGCCATTTTTCCCAAAAAACAGCAACAACAAAAAACCTACAACTGTGGGCGGTAAAATCAAAGGAGCAATAAAGATACCTTCAATCAAAGATTTTCCTTTACCACGATATCCCAACATCCAGTAGGCAGCAGCAATGCCCAAAAAGAAAGTAATAAATGTCGCAAGTAATGAAGTTTTCAGTGATATCCAAAGCGGCGATAAATCCAATGGCATAGTTGCGTAGGCAAAAATTAGCTCAACTAATCCCTAATTTACCAACTTTGGTTTCAAAAAGTTGGTAAAAGTTGGTAAATTACATCACAAACAATTAAGCAAATCGAATAAATCCGAAACAGAGAATATTTATCTTGGAGAATATGTCAGGACTAAACATATATCTTCTTTTATGGCGTCTACAGTGGAGCCTTTACCCCCTGTCTAGACAACTAAAAAAATATAGCACTGATATAAGTCCCAAGAAAAATTCTCAGAGGACATTAATTTATGGCTATCTACGGCACTTCTGGTAATGACAACCTCAACGGCACTGAATCTGCTGATATCTCCATTTTTGGCTATGCAGGCAACGATATCATTTATGGCAGAGGCGGAAATGACATCATTGATGCTGGAGAAGGAGATGACTATGTTTATGGCGGCGAGGGCGGCGATACCATACTAGGCCGTGGAGGCAAAGATTACCTGTTCGGAGATAACGGCAATGATGTTATCTACGGTGAAGCAGGTGATGACTTTATATGGGGTGGAGCCGGTAATGATATTTTACTTGGTGGAACAGGGAATGATACTTACATTATCTCTGCAACTGGAGATACATCTGACACCATTACTGAATATAGTAACCAAGGCACTGACACAGTTTTATCTTATACTAATTACACTCTAGGGGCTAACCTGGAAAATTTGACATTACTGTACGCGAATACTGCTTTCTATGGTGGCGGCAACAACCTTAACAATAAGATTACAGGAAATGATTACTCAAACTACCTAAGTGGTTTCGGAGGAAACGATTACATCGAGGGTAAGGGCGGGAACGATTCTATCTATGGTGATGATGGGATTGACAATCTCATTGGTGGAGCCGGTAATGACTCACTTTATGGTGGGAATGATAATGATGTACTCTTCGGTGATGAAATCACTAATGGTAGCGGTACTCCTGCGGGTAATGACCACCTGAGTGGTGGAAATGGTAATGATTTGCTTTACGGTGGACGGGGAAATGACACACTCGTTGGTGGAGCAGGCAATGATTTTCTCAGTGGCTACGGTGGTAGTAGTGGTGAAATCGATAGGTATACTGGCGGTACTGGGGCAGATACATTCAGCCTTGGTTACAATGGTTCCTTTACCAACATCGACTATTTGAGCAGTGGATATGCCATCATCACAGACTTCAAGCGGTCAGATGGCGACAAAATTAGAGTCGGCGGTAGTCTCAATAGCTACACTCTGCAAAAAACCTCAAATTTCAGTGGTGGCGCAGCCTTAGATACCCTCATCTATAGAAATGGCGATTTAATTGCTGTGGTGCAAGATACTACAAACGTATCTACTGCTTTAGACTTTATTGCTTAATTATTGTTGGGTTTAGTTGTTTAGCCTATGGAATTTGGCTAAGACAGTTCTAAATCATACAAATTTTAAAATCATGTAGAGACGTTGCATTGCAACGTCTCTAAAAAATTGCATTGCAACGTCTCTAAAAAATCGGGGATATTAGCGCTATTAGTCCAGTTTTGTGCTGTAGGCACTAAAACCATAAGCCAAAGTTGCTTTTAAATTAGCTGGTGGTCTGAGACTTTGATTGATAGCTTTAGCAAACGGGATCTTAATTCCCTTAACAGTTTCCGGGAGAATTGCATATTCTTCGGTTGGTTCAACTATATACTCTGGGCATTTAGTTTTCATCCCTGCATTTGCCAACATTTCCTCTATTTCCGCAGTTGAATATTGCTTTAAATAAACTGGATTTCTCGCAAATGGATTCAACTTTCTGATAAAATTGTGGATGATATGAGAAGGGCAAGACTTATTGTGAAATGAATGATTAAAAACAAAAATTCCACTAGGTTTGAGTACACGAGATATATCTGCCAATAAATTTCTTAATTGCGCATCTGGTATATGCATAAATACACAATTAGAAATTACCAAATCTATAGAATTATCTGCTAAAGGTAATGTTTCAGCAGAATTACAAATTATATTAAACTCCGCTTCTGGAAAAAAATCGTACTCTTGTTTGACTTTAATTAAACGCCGCAATAAAGTTTCCGAAATATCAATACCATAATATTTTTTACATCTCAAATTTTTGGCTTTAGAAAGATGTAAAGGTGCGCGACCATAGCCGCAACCAATTTCCAGAACTGAATCAACAGATTTATTCAATGGGAATTTATTCCAAGTACCTCCAGGAGTACCAGTTAGCAGAGTGTAATCTTGTTTGATGGGTGATTCATCTGCCAGTGCTTCAATTTTTTGGGAGCCATAATATGTTTTACCAATTTTATCCCAGGTTTTTTTGTGTTGAGTACTGTTCAAATCTTTGTAGTCACTGGGAAAATAAATACCATCTCGTAATTCATAGTTATCCAAACTGAATTTTACATTTGCTAATTGAGTCATTAGGATTATTCCCCATAAATAATTAAATCTGTTTTCTGTTATACTCTCAACTCAGCATTAACCGCAAGGAGTTTTTACTCAATTGGTTCTCCTCATTAAATTTCCAATTTTGCGGAAACTTCGGAATTTAGGGCTGTAGCAAAATATCTGTTGCCACTCCCTACTCCTTATTCCCCAATCCTACGGAGAAGCTACGCTATCATAAATTCTTGGACTGGAAGAATCGGAGGCAATAATGGTAGAAGAGTCACAACAAAAACGGGTGGTAGTTGTTGGTGCAGGTTGGGCAGGTTTAGGAGCAACTTACCATTTGGCAAAACAAGGCTATGATGTGACACTTCTAGAAGCAGGTTCTTATCCCGGTGGACTGGTGGCAGGTTGGCAAACACCCAGAGGAAAATCTGTAGAAGCCGGTATTCATGGCTTTTGGTATCCTTACAAAAATATTTTTTCCCTCGTCAATGAATTAGGAATTAATCCTTTTACTACTTGGACTCGTTCTTCCCAATATTCCCCTGCGGGGTTAGAAGTTGAATCACCAATTTTTCAAGATTTACCACGACTCCCAGCACCTCTGGGAACTTTTCTCTACACTCAATTTAAACGGCTGCCACTAATTGACCGCCTGAGTGCTTTAGCTTTACTTTATGCTGTTGTTGATTTTGATAATTCTGATGCGGCTTGGCGGCGTTATGATTTTGTTACTGCTCGCGAATTGTTCAAAGACTTTAATGTTTCTTCCCGACTTTACCGCGACGCTTTTGAACCAATGTTATTAGTGGGTTTATTTGCCCCTGGCGAACAATGTTCAGCGGCGGCAACTTTGGGGATGCTTTACTATTTTATTTTGGCTCATCAACCTGATTTTGATGTGGTTTGGTGTCGGGGAACTGTGGGAGAAAAGATATTTCGTCCTTGGGTGGAACGTATTGAAAAAGCTGGGGCGCGAGTATTACCGAAAAAGCGAGTTACAGATTTAATTGTTGATAGTAATCAGCGAGCAAAAGCTGTGGTTTGCAGCGATGAAGTTTTTGATGCTGATGCTGTGATTTTTGCAGTAGGAATTACAGGTATAAAGAAAATTGTTTCCAGTAGTCCTAGTTTACAAAGTCGTGAAGAATTTCGGAATTTAAGCAATTTGGGAGCAATTGATGTTTTAGCAACGCGGTTATGGTTCGATCGCAAAATTGATATTCCTCGTCCTTCTAACGCTTGCTTCGGATTTGATGCAACCACAGGCTGGACATTTTTTGATTTAAATACCCTACATGATGAATATCGCCACGAACCAGGAACGGTAATCGAAGCCGATTTTTATCACGCCAATCAATTTCTTAATTTGAGCGATGAGGAGATTTTACCAATAATTCAGCGTTATTTAGCAACTTGTATCCCAGAATTTCGCAAAGCAAAGCTAATCGATAGCAGCGTAATTCGCCTACCTCAAGCAGTGACTCACTTTGCCCCCGGTAGCTACCGTCACATGTTACCAGCCAAGACCAGTTTTGACAACGTGTTTATGAGTGGAGATTGGATTGTTAACCGTCACGGTTCCTGGTCTCAAGAAAAAGCTTACGTTACTGGTTTAGAGGCAGCGAATTTAGTGGTGTCTTATTTGGGAGAAGGACAACCATCTGAGATTTTACCAGTGGAAGCAGATGAAGCCCATATCCAAGTGGCGCGATCGCTCAACCAAACACTACGCGATTTTAGCAAATCCATTTTGCCTGAATTTTGGTTGCCGTAGCTTTCAGGGATATACAAGGGACTGGGGAGATGGCTTCACCAAGGGAAAAGGGGAAAGGTTAAAGGGAAAAGGAGGGATCTTTTTTTTTCTTTCCCCCTTCCCCTTTGCCCTTTGCCCTTTTCCCCATGCCCAATGCCCCATTCCGTGCTAATCCTGAATTATTAATTGTAATCTAAATTCGGTAAGCTAAAGAAAGTTATTGCGATAACATCCTTATAATGTAAATCAAATCACATAAGCTTATGGAGCCAGACTCTTTACAAACCGAGGTGATTCTCACGCATCCGCGTGAGTCCCTCGGTAGAGTGCAACTTGATTGGACACCCCAACCTGGAAATTATCTCGATTTTGAAGGTAAAACCTACGCGGTTCTAGAACGCCGTCATCGATATCAACTTAAAGCAGGACGCTACCGTCTGCATAATATTGCCATTTATGTGCAGTCTGCAAAACGACCATCTGAGAAAAGTTTGGTGGAAGGACGTTGGGTAATTGGCGATGCAACTTGTTGCTACAATGCTCACTCAGAAATCATTCGCTGTGCAGTCAACCCAGATGGCCCTTGCGAATCTTGCCGCTTTTATGAAAAGTTAGGAGCGATTTAATTTTAGATTTTAGATTTTAGATTTTCCTTTAATCCAAAATCCAAAATTCAAAATCTAAAATTGTCAACTTCTCAACTCCCCATCTCAAACACTTCCCCCACTGTTAATCGACTACCATTAACAAAGTCCCATCCGGACTGGGGACGTTTACCAGCTAGCTGAACTTCTCGCAACAGCAACAAACCTTCCCCAGTCTGGACAATTGCCCCAATTCCTTTGGCAATACTGACTATAATTCCTGGTTTCTCTGATATATTTGACAAATCAGGCGACTTATGTAATAACTCTTGGAATTCTGGTGGAAGCTGGCCATCGCTCTTTGTCGCTAGGGGAACAGAAGCAGTTATTTTTAGCGGTTTGTCACGAAAGATAGCTGTGCAATTGGGATAAAAGCCTCGAATTTGATTGTGTAATTCAATAGCACTTTTTGACCAATCCAAAACATAATCTTGTTTTTGAATCAAAGGCGCATAAGTAGCTTCATGATTATTTTGAGGTATTGGTTGAATTTCTTTACTTTCTAACTTCAATAAAGTTTCCACCAACAAATCCCCACCAATTGCAGCTAGTCTTTGAGCTAAATCTTGAGCATTATCAAGTAATTCAATGGGTGTGGTAGCTATTTGTAGCATTGCACCAGTATCCATACCCGCATCCATTAACATGGTGGTGATCCCAGTTTCCGTTTCACCGTTATACAAACACCATTGAATCGGCGCTGCACCACGATATTTCGGTAAAATCGAACCATGCACATTAATACAACCCAACTTTGGCATATTGAGGATTTTTGAGGACAAAATCTGTCCATAGGCCACAACAACAAACGCATCTGCATCTGATTGTTTGAGTTGATTTAATGTTTCAGTGTCTTTTTTTACCCGCTCTGGTTGCCATACTGGTAAATTATGAGCTGTGGCGATCGCTTTTACAGGTGAAGGAGTCAGTTTGTTTCCACGTTCTCGACGTTTATCTGGTTGGGTAACAACTGCCAACACCTCAAATTTACAATTATTTAATAATTTTTCTAAAGTTGGGACAGCAAATTGAGGAGTACCAAAAAATACGATTTTCATCACCTATTAATCGTTAATCACTAGTTAATGGTAAGTGCGCCCCTGATAACTGACAACTTTTAAGTTACATATTTCATAATTTGGTTGTTTGGTGGTAAGATATTATCGTATTTGTTAAAACTATAGACTGTTCGATTAACTTAAATACATTAAGTTAGCAACAATAAAAGTTCATAATCAACTGCATCTCCCTCTAGTAACCCTCAAAGGTCTACGTACTTAAGAGTGTATCTAGAGTATTAACTCTGTGTATATTGCTGTTGTGCTAATGATTGTGCTTAAATTTAGTACAAGTCTATTTTTTTAAGAAAGCACTGCGTTGCAAATATTTTTGTAATTTAAGTTGCAATTTCTAACTTAAAGTTGCTGGCAGCAGTATTTTCTGAGTATTATGTATTATGTGTCTGCTTTCCCAGCTTTCCACGTAACGCCTCACGTTTACCATTACCGGGGTCTGCACTGAATGTAGTGTGATAACTCTTCCTCGTTGATTGTTTCTAGCCATCGCTAGGATAAAGTTCAACAGTATAGCTTAAGCACTCTAACTTTACTCGATAAAGTTAGTCCTAAATTTAAGCTAAATAACCCCTAAAATATAGGCGCTTGTGGTATGTTCAAGTGTGTTTACACTGCAACTTATAGATATGTAGTAACTACTGAGTTATCAGCATAGTTACTATACTCGCATATTTTCGGAAAAAAATATTCAGTAATGTAAAAAGAAAAGGTGTGTATAATGAAACAAAAAAGTTGTAGATTTCCGCAAATAAAGAAATTATTTAGTAAAAGCTTTTAGTTTCTTGTTATACATATAGTTATCGCTTGCTCCATTGCTGCATAGGTATTGCTCCTCACATAAGCAACCGCCCCTCTAGAGAGTCTACAAATGCTTAAACCCCTTTTGCTGTCAGGATGGTTCCGCGCCCAACCATTTCTTAATTACGTTGTCGTTGTGATATTGATCGCACCCTTGTTAGGAGCATCCGGTCACTCGGCTCCAGTAAAATCAGAAGTAGTTAAACGAACTTCAATTACTGAAGAGTCGGAACCTGTGTCAAAGGAAATAGCTTTAGTTGGGGAACCTGAGATAGCTGAAACATTAACAGTAGATGGAGTCAACTCATCAGCAGAAGAAGTTGATTCTGTGCCAACACAAAGCAGCGCTATTCAGGCACCGCAAGTATTACCAGAGTATAAAGACTATAAAATTGAGTCTTTTGCACAACTAGATAGTTCTCTTGCAAGCAGTGATTTAAATGTTCCCGATCCTCTAGCAGAAGTAGAACTTGCACCATTAACAGATGTTCCTGTTGGTCAAATTAAATTAGTACAAAAACTCAAAGCTGCTCATATCAAATCTTTGAAAGAAGAAAAAATTTATTTGCCCAGAGAAAAACGTTTTACTGAATCATTGGCGGCAACTCAAATAGCACCAACTATTAAAGATCCACAACCAACCATAACAACGGAAATACCCAATAGTGAACCAGTTGATGAGTCCCAAGCAGAACAAATAGATCCCATCGGTAGTCCTCATCCTATTCCTTGGAAATGGATTACAACTACTCAAGAAGCTATTAGTTCTAACGGTGGTTCTGGAGTGCGTCATTACCGCAGCATTCCAGTAATTTCTCCAGATGGAAAATATGCTGTTTATAGCCGAGTGCAACTAGAAGTAAAACCCGAAATGTACAACAGCCGTGTCACCAGCGTTTTGTTTGTACAAGATAGGCAAACTAAGAAAATGTGGGTGATGGCTTCAACTACTCCTGTTAGCGATCCCCTATTAAAAACTAAAGCTCTCAAGGCGGTGTCAGCAGAAGAAACTGATACCACTGGTCAAATTGGGGTGTTAGTTCCTGTTAGTTGGTCAGAAAAAGGCGATCGCTTTTTGGCACGAAAATTTGAAGGCGTATTCAACACAGGTGATTCTACAGATAGCGCTGTGATTTGGGATCGACAAAAAAATCACGCTAATGTCGTAGCTCCTGCTAATGAAGAACATGACGCAGAGAAAATCGCAGTGTTGTTAGGTTGGAGTAAAAGCCAACCCGATCATGTCCTATTTCGTGCAGGCGAACTGGGTGAAGAAAACTGGCCTTTGGTGAAAGTTGCTAACGATGGCAAGACCGTCACCACAACCGATGACGATCAACCTATTACTTTCGGAAAACAGGTTACAGAAATTTGGGCAGGACCACAAGTTGCTTATCGATAGTGAATAGTAAATCTGATAAAGGACTTCCAAGTACAAAAATATTCACGCATCATACTGTAAACTGTGAACCGTCAACGGTCAACAACCTAAAGCGGAACAATTTATTTTTTGGAGTTCCCTAAGCTCCCGTTGCCATCACAACTGACAACGGGAATTTTTTATAATTCTATAAAACCCTCCGTCGCAACTCTGGAAAAACCTTAGATACCTTATTCAAGACATAATCGCCGTAAGTTCCTTGAAAATCGTGAACGCTAGCGCCATCCCAGCGTTGTTTTTTGTCGTCATTTATCAATAACCCGTCTAATTCAATCCGCTTCACCTCAGCATTAAAATTTGGATCGAAGAAGAACGGGAACGAAAGGCGATGGCGTCCTGACAAATTTTGAACCCGATGGGGTGTAGAACGATATAAACCTCCCGTCATCCGGTCTAGCATATCGCCAATATTGCAGACAAAGGAATTAGGAATCAAAGACGCAGCAACCCAGCCCGATCTTGATTTCACCTGCAATCCACCTGAATCATCCTGCTTGAGAATAGTTAAAATACCGTAGTCTGTATGTTCGCCAACTCCCCATTTATCTTGGGAATCTGACGGTGATGAATCAGCAGGGTAGTTAAAAATACGGAATAATATTAGTGGGTCTGCTGTGTAACGGTCAGCAAAATAAGATTCTTCTAGTCCCAAACTTAGAGCAATGCCAGTCATGAGTGTGTGTCCTAGCTTGGTCATTGCCTCGATGTATTCAAGTACTGTCTCACGGAAAAATGGAATATTAGTCGGGAACAAGTTAGAACCATGCATGGGAGTATGATTTTGCACCAGTGGATGTTCTTCTCCCAGTTCTGCGCCAAAGTAAATACCTTCCTTTTGGTCGGGTTTACCAGATGTCAGTTCGTCTCCCACGGGGAAATATCCCCGCCATGCTTTACCACCCAAAGCCATACGGATTTTTAATTTAGTTTCTAAATCCTGGGCAAAAAATTGTCGGCTCAGTAGTTTTAAGCGTTGCTGTAAATTCTCGTCTACACCGTGTCCAACAATATAGAAAAACCCACACTCGCAACATGCTTGTTTAATTTGAGAAGCGACTGTGTGGCGTTCATCTGTTCCAGAAACCAAGGCGCTAATATCAACGATGGGAATCTGCGAAAACCCTTTATCCACAACTGGTGAGATTTTCATGTTGTTATCCTCCTCGCTGCGTGGAGTTTTAGGTTCGTATAAACACGATTATGGCGCACACAGACATTAGTCAAACAGCCCTACAATTTATTGTTTGTCAACAAAGGTGAAGTGTTTCCCCACTGTCCGCCAAATACAAATTCCTGCACAGGTTTGCGGGTACGGGGTGCTAATTCGCGATCGCGCAATCCATCACCAAGACTTTGTGGATCGCCAGGATAGCCGACTACTAGGGCTGTCACAGGCTCATAGTCATCTGGAATCTGGTATTGTTTTCTGGCGCTATCGGCATCGAACCCTGCCATCTGATGCACAGCTAAACCAAAAGCTGTTGCCTGAATTGTCAGGTTTTCAATTGCTAATCCGACATCGTGAAATGCATGTCGCAATGTCTTCCCTTCATCAGAGCGCACTCTAGCAACAGCAAGTATCAGCACAGGAGCATTTTTCGCCCAGCCTTGATTGAACTCTACCAAGGTATTGAGTAACTGATTATACTCTGTTTCATTATCTTTGGTGGCAAGGATAAAATTCCAAGGCTGATAATTATAAGAAGAAGGTGCCCAACGAGCCGCTTCCAGCAAGGAAAGTATTTTATCCTCCTCAACAGGGCTATGGGCAAAAGCTCTAGGACTCCAGCGACTGCGAATCAAGTCGTGTACAGGATATTCGTTGAGTGCCAATTTCTCCGTCATATGAGTGTATTTTCTCGTTAATGTGTGTCTGAATTGGCAGGTGTAAAATTTTCATACCTGCAATACTGAGTTGATATGTTGATAGGGGTTTTCAAACAGCTTCCAGCAGCGAAGAAAACCTTTTTTGGACAACAATTATAAATATTACGGTAATTTGATAGATAAACTGTACTTTGACTTTACAGACCATTGCTGGCTTGTCTTTGGTCTATTGCAG
>Ga0314812_100185_pt1 | contig 10746 bp, 8 predicted proteins | sample STEome_9_FD_202336 | JGI IMG/M metagenome (GOLD analysis project Ga0314812, IMG submission 202336) | Metatranscriptome of soil surface biofilm microbial communities from soil inoculated with nitrogen-fixing consortium DG1, State College... ...
AAAAAACCGAATTGATTTCTATATAAACTGGCGTTAACAGGGTTGTATGATGTTTTTCTTTAATTCCAAACCAAGCTTAAAAATTAGTCAAAAAAATAAAACTTCGAGTTTTTATACAACTCCAAATCACATAATACTACTCGTTGGATATTTGATTACTTTACCAATTTTGACTTTGATAACTTTATCCTTTTTATTGCCATTATTGTCTGTGTTCAGTACTAATTTATTCACCTCCGCAGGAAACTTACATTACTCGACATCAATTCCTTGGATAGATGATGCATCTGAATGCGAAGATACTGGTAGAGACTGGCGCGATCGCAAATGTTGGGATAACGAACACAGTCCCATGTTCTAACGTCTAACCATCAACGGTCAACAGTCACCAATAGCAATGCAATATTTTTTACTTGTAAGTCCCTAAATCCTATTCATTATCGGATTGGAATCAAGATGACAAATTCTGTACCTTCACCGGGAGAAGAGTTACATTCCAGGTAACCGCGGTGTTTTTCTACTATAATTTGGTAGGCGATGGCCAGTCCCAAACCCGTACCTTTACCAACGGCTTTGGTAGTAAATAAATGGTCAAATATTTTTTGTCTTACTAATTCACTCATGCCAATACCGTTATCAGAAATTGAAATTTTTACTTGGTTATCTTTAACTGAAGTAGTAATTGTAATTTTGTTGGTATTGGCTTTAATTTCTTCAAAACTACGTTTGTTATTTGATTCTTCTAAAGCATCAATAGCATTAGCCAGAATATTCATAAATACTTGATTTAATTGCCCTGGAAAACACTCAATTTCAGGTATATTGCCATATTCAGTTACCACTTCAATGGCTGGACGTTGTTCGTTAGCTTTCAGGCGATGCTTCAAAATTAAAATTGTGCTATCGATACCTTCATGAATATGAAATCTCACTTTATAATCTTTATCAGCACGTGAAAAAGTGCGGAGACTGGTGCTAATATTTTTTAATCTATCGCACGCTATTGTCATGGAATCAAATACTTTTGGTAAATCTTCTAAACTGTATTCCAGGTCAATTTCTTCAGCATGAACGATAATTTCATCACTTTTGTGGGGGAAAGTTTCTTGATAGAGTTTTAGGTGTTCAACAACATCGGCAACAGTGGGTTTAGCTTGTTTAATACTGGCAGCAATAAAACCCAAAGGATTATTCATTTCGTGAGCCACACCAGCAACTAAGTTACCCAAAGCAGACATTTTTTCACTTTGGATCATTTGTAATTGGGCTTGTTGCAGATTTTGTAAAGCAGTTTCTAGTTCTTGGGCTTTTTGTTGAAGTTGGAATTGGGCAACTTTTTGTTCGGTAATATCATCTGCTATAGAAGCAACTCCAACTAATTCACCATCCGCATTTACAAGCGGATTGTTATACCACGCGCAAATAATAATTTTGCCATCCTTGGTCACATTTTCATTGACACTGTAATTACCACCCTGTTGGGATGTGATTTCGACGCTGACCCGCTCCATTTCTGGTTGAATCTTTTCAGGGATAATAAATTTGAATTCACGACCCAAAGCCTCTTGTTTGCTGTAGCCAAATATTCTTTCTGCTGCCGGGTTCCAGTCAGTAACGTGATAATTTGTATCCCATTCTATAACTGCTACTGGAGTTTGCTGAACTAATAATTTTAGCCGTTGCTGGGATGTTTGTAAGTCAGATTGTGTGGCACTCAGTTTATGAAGCGATCGCTCTAATTGTTGGGCATATTCCTGAGAACGTTCGTAAAGTCGGGCATTTTCTAAGGAAATTGCGGCTTGAGTGCAAAGGAGATTTAGTAATTCAACGCGATCGCTAGTGAATGCTCCCGTGGTTAAATTATTTTCTAGATATAAAATGCCCATCAACTTGCCTTGACGCAAAATCGGAGTACACAAAACACTCTTAGGCTGCTGGCGCATGATATACGGGTCGTTGGCTAAGACGGGATCTGTTGTGGCATCCACTAGGACAACAATCTGTTTGTTGTGCTTGACTTTGTAAATTAGCTTTAAGGGAATTTCCTGGCTGTCCTCAACAGGAATCCGCTGCAATATCACTGGCTGTGTTCCCTGGGTAATTGAGCCTTTAATTAGCAGGCGTTCGTCTCGCACCAGCATTAACACGCATTTATCAGCCCCTGCATCTTCGATGACGATGGAAAGCAACGATGACATTAATTTTTCTAGTTGGATGTCACCGGAGATAGTTTGAGAAGCTTTGAGAATGGCTTTTAAATCTAAGATATCTGAGACATTGCTGCTAGATGTGGGGTAACTGGTGTATGTAACACTTCCTAATGCAAAGATGGTTTCGTTAATGGAAAGGGGAGAACGGATTTGCTGTAATATCGGCCCAAGTAGTTGGGGATAGCGTTTTTCTAAGTCAGCGACTTTGGCTTTTGCACCCCAGCGAGTGTAGCCGTAGTAAGCTTGAGTCATATACTCCTGAGCAATCCGTTCCTTACCCCATTCCAAGTAAAACTTTGCTGCTAGTTCGTTGGCCAGTGCGGCAATTTGAGTAAAATCATTTTCTTTGGCTGCGGTAATAGCGCCATCGTAACAGGCGATGGCATCTGCATAGTTACCAGAAACTCTAGCCATTTCGGCTGCTAGCAACAGTGATTGATGTAAAAAGTTCTCTGGACAAGTCTGCGCCCAGGTTTCTAGAATTTGATGTTGTTGCTGCATCACATCCCAGTAATGCTGTTGCTTCTCTGGTGTTACTTGGGAATAAAGCCCGGCTAAACTCAGCGGATAATAAAAGTGGAATAAAATGATGGGAAACAAACCAAGATTAGAAGCCAGGGTTTTTTCAGCAATGGCAGCGACTTCCACGGCATCGGCATAGCGATGGTACAAGTACAATAGCTGGATTTTCAAGAAGCAATACCAATTGATCCCTGCCTCAAAATTATTCTTGTGCCAAACATCAAGGCAGAGAATCTGGACATCTCCACCATCCACCAGTAAATCGGGTTTTGCCAACAAACCTTGCAGGTGTAAAAGAAATTGCTGTTGGAGGTGAAATGTATGGGTAATATTGACATTATTTACTTGTTGCACATAGCTCAAGTATTTCTCGGTTTCGCCATACACCTCTGATAGGCAATCGCCTTTTAACAGCATCGTCCAAATCAGACATATTACTGCCCAAACGCCAAACCCAAGATCCCCTGTTTCATAACTGATGTGAAGAGATTGTTGGTAAACTGCTAAGTTTTCAACTAGTGGTCTATTGTAGGGATTGATTGCATGACCAAAAACGTTATTAGTTTTGGGAATGAACTTGGCGCTATTGAATTGGCCATCAAGCTTTCGTCCCAAGGTGGCGAACTCATAAGCACTGCGATAGTCTCCTTGAATCGTCAGCATCATCCCATACAAACAATAAGCACAGCCGGAACTTTCGGCATTGCCATAGGTTAATGAAGTATGAACCATTAACAGGATGCTGAGAATGGTCAGTGCTTGATTGCCACCGGTATAAGCAGCTCCCCAAAGATCGGGGAGGATTGACATACATACCTTTTTCTGTGCATCGGTCATCGCAGGCAGATAAAATAAATCTGCGGGTTGTACAGTTGCCAGTTTGGAATGGATTTCCTGGAGTATGCTTTCAATCAGTGCTTGCTGACCTTCATCGGTTGCCGGAATGTTCATGCCCATAACACTCAAACCACTGAGTGCAGCTTCATAAGCGGCGAGTATATTTTCTCCGTGATTGGATTTCAGGGCTAGTTGCAAGCCATAAATTTCTGCGAGATGGAATTTATTCTCAGCGTACTGTAATGCCCGATGGAAGAGTCGCTCTGCTTCCTCAAAGCGCCCTATGATGTATTCGCACTCTGCACATTCCCGATAAAGTTTAAAGGTGAGGTCGTAGGCAGTTTGCCAACTATCTTCGGGAAGGATTTTCATGCCGATGGCGCAGTATTTCATGGCTGCCTTATAGGCTGTGGAAGCTTTAGCTTTTTTGCCAGCAATCAAATTCAACTGAGCTAACTGATAGCGATCGCTAATTCCATTGATGAGAGCAATTCCGTTGTTCAACTGATTGACAATATCAAAAACATGCAGTTCTAAAGTTTCAGGTGTTGTATTTTGCAACAGCAATTGCCCAATTTTCACATGAGTGGCTTGCTTTTGGTCGTCAGGAATCAGAGAGTAAGCAGCTTGCTGGACGCGATCGTGCAGGAAACGATAGGTGGGATTGACTGTTTCTTGTACCTGGGATTGTTGTCCACCCTGAAAAAACTTGTAAATTTGACTTGTGGGTAAAATCAAACCTTCTTGCAAGGCTTTCCACAATGCTGTTGCAATGTGAGTTGCTGGTTGTTCGGAAACAATGGCCAATGTCTCTAAATCGAACTGTGCCCCCACACAAGCAGCTAGCTTCAGTATCTCTTGAGTGATTTGTGGCAATTTTTGTAATTGCCGCGCCATGAACTGAACTACATCATCAGTGAGGGAGAGCAATTTCACTGACACTATATCGCACTGCCAGTGTCCAACTTCCAAGTCATAGGCAATGTAACCCTCTTGATGCAAAGCTTTGAGAAATTGGGTAGCAAAAAAGGGATTACCTTTGGTTTTTTGATAAACTAACTCCGAAAGCGGTTGCGCCATAACTGTGGAACAACTGAGGGTGTCGGCCACCAAACAATCGATCTGAGATTTACTTAAGGGGGCGAGGGTAAAAGTACTGATGGTTGCTAAAGCTTTCTTCATCTCCTCCAGTGTCAGCATTAGGGGATGGGTGGGAAAGACTTCGTTATCTCGGTATGCCCCAATCATCAGCAAACAGCCCTCCTTGCTTTGATTCATCAACACTTGCATCAGCTTCAGCGAGGCTGAATCTGCCCACTGCAAGTCATCGAGGAACATTACTAAGGGGTGTTCTAGTGTTGCGAACACAGCGATGAATTTCACAAATAGCAAGTTGAAGCGGTTCTGGGCTGCACTACCTGAGAGTTCTGACACTGCTGGTTGCTTGCCAATAATCTGTTCGAGTTCGGGAATAACTTCTATGAGGACTTGCCCATTTTCACCCACAGCACCAAGGATTTTGTTTTTCCACTGCGCCAGCTGAATATCATTTTCACTCAATAGTTGTTCCATTAAATCTCGGAAGGCTTGGACAAAGGCGCTGAAGGGGATGTTGCGGTTAAATTGGTCGTATTTACCTTTGATAAAGTAACCGCACTGTCGCACAATTGGCTTATGCACTTCGTTGACAACTGCGGTTTTTCCAATCCCCGAAAATCCAGCAACCAGTATCATTTCTGTAGCGCCAAGACTGACTCGATGGAAGGCTTGGAGTAAGGTTGAGACTTCGGTTTCTCGACCATAAAGTTTATCGGGAATCATAAAGCGATCGCACACATCGCGCTGTGCAATTTTAAAGTTCTCAATGTAACCCGTTGCTATTAATTGCTGTAAACAATTCTCCAAATCGAATTTCAATCCCAAGGCACTTTGATATCTATCTTCAGCATTCTTAGCCATCAATTTGCTGATGATTTGGGAAATCACCGGAGGAATTTCACTATTAATTTCGTGTACTAATGGTGGTACTTTGGCAATGTGACAATGAACCAATTCCATTGGTTCATTTGAAGCAAAAGGTAACTCTCCCGTGAGTAATTGATAGAAAGTAACACCCATTGCATAAAAATCAGTGCGATAGTCAATCTTGCGATTCATTCTCCCTGTTTGCTCTGGAGAAATATAAGCCAGCGTTCCTTCCAAAACATTGGGATTGACAAAGGTTTGAGTTTCCCTTGGTAATAAAGAAGCAATACTAAAATCAACTAATTTAACTTTTTTTGTGTGGGGATTGATTAAGATGTTACTGGGTTTAATATCTTTATGAATAATGCGTTCGCGATAAAGTATATCTAAGGCATTGCACAGAGCGATCGCTATTTCTAAAAATTTCTCTAAACAACCAACATGATTGTTGACAAAATAATCTTTCAGGGAAATTCCCCCAAAGTCTTCCATGACTAACGTATAGCCATTTGGGTAGGGTTCTAGGCTATAGGTTTGGATAATTTCAGGATAGTTGAGATTTTTAGCGATGGTATATTGATTGCGAAATTGTAAGACTTCGCTAAAGCTGGGATAAAGATTCTTTAAAACCTTGATGACTACTGGTAATAAATCAATTTCTCTAACAGCTCGGTAAACCAGTGTTCTGGAACCATCATAAAGTTTTTCGCCCACCTGATATCCGGGAATGTTAATCATAAATGCCAAATCTTTAACACCAGATTTATTATTCCCAAATCAAATGTGAATTTTGGAATGGCTACATTGCTATAGGAATCCGATTTGATTAATAGACTTCTTGCAAAAGTGGGGAAAAGGGTAAGGGGTAAAGGGTAAAGGGCAAATAAAAACCCTTTTCCCTTTAACCTTTTCCCTTTCCCCCTATGAGCAAAAGTTACTTTTGCAAGAGGTCTAATGAACATATTTGTGTGGGGAGGGAACTCTTAACAGGGAACTCTTAACAGGAAAAAAGGAATTTAGGGGTGTACTGAGTTTTTTCACCAAATGAAATATGATTTCTATAGCCAAGTTATCTGTTTGATGTTGACGGTTGACAGTTAATGCAAGTCCTTCTCTACACCTTACAACTAGCCTCAATAGATAACTTTGCGACCCATAGGACTCATATACTGAATTTATAAGCATAATAGCCTACTCTCAGAACTTTGGAGATATTAGGATAGATATAACCTTTTACTCTCTTCCTTTGTTGGAAGGGCAGGCATCTGTTGAGCATGAATATTGAGTATAAAAATATATCCAAAAACATGCTCCAATCCTGAAATAGAGTAACTGAGCATTAAATTCAGTTATCAGTCCTGACAGCGTATGGTGTGGCGTGACAGCGCACCAACACCTGACACCAATTGGTGGGGGATACCAAACCCAGGGATTTAACTCATGACTGTTCGCTGTTAAAAGAGCATTTTTCCGAAAGTGAAAGCTGAAAATATTGATAATATGTCGAGTTCGCGTAATCTGCAAGAAACTCACTTAAACCGTGCCCGCGCCAGTCTCAGACAGGCGCTATCTTGGTATGGCTATCTTCGTAAATCAGGACAGCTTTCATCTAACCCAGAATTGGCATCTTTTGTGAAACCAGAATTAGAAACTCTTAACTCCACACTCAACAAACTAGACTCTAACGTAATTAGAATTGCTGCCTTTGGTTTGGTGAGTCGTGGTAAGTCAGCGGTTTTAAATGCTTTGTTGGGAGACAAAATTCTGCAAACTGGGCCTTTGAATGGTGTCACTCAATGGCCTCGTTCGGTACGCTGGCAGCCCGGTAATAAGGTATTAGTAGAGTTAATTGATACACCAGGATTAGATGAAATTGAGGGCGAATCACGGGCAGACATGGCACGGGAAGTGGTGCGACAAGCTGATTTGATTTTGTTTGTTGTTTCCGGTGACATCACGCGTACTGAGTATCAAGCGTTGCTGGAATTAAGGCGATCGCAAAAACCTTTGATTTTGGTGTTTAACAAAATAGATTTGTACCCAGATACAGACAAGGCAGCAATTTACGAAAATTTGCAACAACTCGGTGCTGGATATTCCCAAGCAAAACCCTTGCTACCCGATGAAATTGTTATGGTGGCGGCGGAACCAGCACCAATGGAAGTGCGGGTTGAATGGCCTGATGGTAGCGTTACCTATGAATGGGAGACACCACCACCGCAAGTGGATGAACTCAAGCACACAATTTTGAACATTCTAAATCGCGAAGGCCGATCCCTTTTAGCTTTAAATGCACTCCTCCAAGCACGAGACGCAGAAGAGTCCATCGCCCAAAAAACCATTGATTTACGCCAACAAGAAGCCGAAGATATCATCTGGCAATTTACCAAATACAAAGCTTTAGCAGTAGCCCTGAATCCCATCGCCTTTTTAGATATCCTGGGGGGAACTGTTGCCGATTTAGCTTTAATTCGCGCTTTAGCTCGCTTATATGGGCTACCAATGACCAGTTATGAAGCAGGGAAAATTCTCAAAACGATTTTATTGAGTTCTGGTGGCTTACTTCTGGGAGAATTAGGTAGTAGTTTTGTGTTGGGTTTGGGTAAGAGTACAGCTGCGATCGCTAGCGGTGACAATCCCACAAATATTACAGCCTTTGCGGGTAGTGCCATCGCCCAAGCTGGAATCGCTGGTTATGGTGCATACTCCGTTGGTAAAGCCGCTCAAATCTATCTCGAAAAAGGCTGCACCTGGGGACAGTTGGGCGCTAGCAGCGTCATTCAAGAAATTCTCTCTCAAGTTGACCAAAACACAATTCTGTATCGTTTGCAACAAGAATTAGGGATGAAGTATTGAGAATAACTAATAATTGTTTCTCATTTGTTACCCTTTATAAGCGTTTATCAACTTCTATCAAACTCTTATGACAATCCATTGCAATTCCCAATCTGCAATGCAACATTGAGAACATGACTATCTTTGCTATTAACCGTCAACAATCAACAAACCGAGTGATTGTGAATTTCAAAGCGCGTTAGTTTAGCTTTTTTCAGCAAAGATCGCCATAGGGTAATCCCCACTTAAGTTTGCTAAAAGATTGCGGTGTTTACACCATTTGATTTTGGTAAGCATATCTAAACTGTAAATGTGAGTTTTCTAAGGTCATTAGAATCTCTGCCCTTGATTGATATCTTTGGAAACATCAGGTAACGACATGACAACAACCTTAAACGTAAATCAAACTGCTACAACTCTTGAGCAAGCTATTTTTGAAGCCATTAATGAAGCTCGTACAACCTGTGAGTTAAATGGCAGTAATTCTGCTAATTGTGCCGTCGCTTGGGATATCGTGGAAGAATTGCAAGCTGAAAAATCTCATCAACATCAAGCAGAACAACACAAAACCTCTTTGGATAAGTATTGCGATCGCCATCCTGATTCTGTAGAGTGTCTAATATACGACGTTTAGGAAGAAAGAATCCAGAATTCAGAATTCAGAATTCAGAATCAATTCTGTACGAGTCACTGATAAATCTTTAGGTTGAAATATCCACTAAATCTTGATTGCGTAAGGCTATGCGAAAGATTTAGTGGTTTTTAATTTATTCTGAATTCAGAATTTAGTATCAATTATGTACGAGTCACTGATAAATCTTTAGGTTGAAATATCCACTAAATCTTGACTGTGTAAGGCTATGCGAAAGTTATTGATTTTTAATTTATTCTGTATTCTGTATTCTTCTTAAACTAAATTTTTACTGCCGAATGCTGCGCGAAAGATTTAGTGGTTTTTAATTTATTCTGTATTCTGAATTCTGAATTCTGTTTTCTTCTTCAATTTTTCCGCAAATCAACTATTGCTAATTGAACGATTTGCTTAATTTCCTCTAAATCAAGCGATGGTGTTTCACTTTCCATCTCCAACCATAGGAGAAATTCTATATTTCCAGCCGGGCCAGTAATTGGCGACCAAGTTAAGCCTTTGTGTTTCCATCCTAATTTTTGAGCGGCTTGCAACACTTGGAAAATAGCGTCCGCTTGGTCATTAGGATCGCGCACAACTCCTTTTTTTCCCACACGGGATTTCCCGACTTCAAATTGTGGCTTAACTAACAATATAGCTTCTCGATTTGCTTGAGTTAGCTCCCATAAAGCAGGGAGAATTTTAGTTAAGGAAATAAACGACACATCCACCACAGCTAAATCGGGAATCGGGTCATTTTCACCATACAAATCATTTGGTCGTAGCTGTCGTAAATTGGTGCGTTCGCGCAAAATTACTCGCGAATCATTTCTTAAGAGCCAGTCTACTTGTCCATAACCAACATCAATACCATAAACTAGTTTTGCCCCAGCTTGTAATAAACAATCTGTAAAGCCACCTGTAGAAATTCCCCCATCCAAACAAACGCGTCCAGTGACGGGAATGGCAAACACTGTCAAAGCTTTGGAGAGTTTTTCACCACCTCTAGAAACAAAGGGCGATCGCTCTTTAATATTGATTTTAGCTGTTATATCAACTTCTGTACCTGGTTTATCAACTATCTGCTGATTAACAGTAACTTCCCCCGCCTGAATTAACCTCTGTGCCAAGGCGCGGGAAGTACATAAATTTAAATCTACTAATAATGTATCGAGTCGTTGTTTAGCCAATTGACACCAAAGTAAAGGGGACTGGATATTCAGGATTAGGGAATGGGTGCCAAATCAAAAAGACAATTTTCTAATTATTATAACTTGATTGTGCTGGTAAGATTAAATCTAAAGCACGATTAATAATTTCTTCGCCATTAACCAGCTTCTCTAACTCTTGGACTTCATAACGTCCTTCTTCAACTTCTAGAGAAGCCTCATCAATAGCGTTTAAATAAGCTTCCTCTAAAGTTTCCCTGAGTTCTTCTCGTGTCAAATAATAACCACCAGCTTGACGCCGCTTATTTTATCGCTGAATTTCCCGAATTGAATTCCGAATGGAAACTTCCCAAAAGCGAGTCGTGCGATTTTCAGCTTGTTGTTTAATTAGATGTAACAACAGAATCACTGCATAACTACGAATCGTCTTGATGATGTCATTTCGACTCATTTCCTCTCAATACTTGTCGGTTAAAGGGAAAAGGGGAAGGGGAAAGGGGAAAGAAAAAACCTTTAACCTTTACCCTTTAACCTTTTCCCCAGACCCAATGCCGAGTTAAAAATCGTTAACCGAGCAGTA
>Ga0314812_100186_pt1 | contig 10746 bp, 8 predicted proteins | sample STEome_9_FD_202336 | JGI IMG/M metagenome (GOLD analysis project Ga0314812, IMG submission 202336) | Metatranscriptome of soil surface biofilm microbial communities from soil inoculated with nitrogen-fixing consortium DG1, State College... ...
CCCAGGTCCATGATGCGGTCACAGAAAATGACCGTCTCCTTCTGACCGCAACCGCGATACACGGTGTCGATCATCTTAGAGATCATCTTCTTGGTCATCAGCTGGTTGGCCGTCGCATACGGCACCGCCGGATGCTTCGGCAGCAGCTTGCCCAGGATCATGCGGCCCGGAGTGGTCTCGACGATCTCGGTCGTGCGGTTACCCTCGGCGTCATAGACGTCGACACGGCCCTTGATCTTGGAATGCATGGTCACGACGCCGGACGCCAGAGCGTGCTCCAGCTCGCCCATGTCCGAGAAGGCCATGCCCTGCCCCGGCTCTCCCTCGTTCATGAGGGAGAGGTGGTAGAGACCCAGCACGATGTCCTGGCTCGGCACGATGATCGGCTGGCCGTTGGCCGGGTGCAGGATGTTGTTGGTCGACATCATTAGCACGCGGGCTTCGAGCTGCGCCTCGAGCGAGAGCGGCACGTGCACGGCCATCTGGTCACCGTCGAAGTCGGCGTTGAACGCCGCGCAGACGAGCGGATGCAGCTGGATTGCCTTGCCTTCGATCAGGTGCGGCTCGAACGCCTGGATGCCCAGACGGTGAAGGGTCGGAGCGCGGTTCAGGAGAACCGGGTGCTCGCGGATCACTTCATCGAGGATATCCCAGACCTCGGGCTTCTCCTTCTCGACGAGCTTCTTGGCCTGCTTGACGGTCGACGACAGACCCTTGGCCTCGAGACGGCTGTAGATGAACGGCTTGAACAGCTCGAGCGCCATCTTCTTGGGCAGGCCGCACTGGTGGAGCTTCAGCTCCGGACCCACGGTGATCACCGAACGGCCGGAATAGTCCACGCGCTTGCCGAGCAGGTTCTGACGGAACCGGCCCTGCTTGCCCTTGAGCATATCGGACAGCGACTTCAGCGGACGCTTGTTCGCACCGGTGATGGTGCGGCCACGGCGGCCGTTGTCGAACAGCGCATCCACCGCTTCCTGAAGCATGCGCTTCTCGTTGCGGATGATGATGTCCGGAGCGCGCAGTTCGATCAGGCGCTTCAGGCGGTTGTTACGGTTGATCACACGACGGTAGAGGTCGTTCAGATCGGACGTGGCAAAGCGGCCGCCGTCCAGCGGGACGAGCGGGCGGAGCTCGGGCGGAATGACCGGAATGACGGTCATGATCATCCACTCGGGCTTGTTGCCCGAGACGATGAACTGCTCGACGATCTTCAGGCGCTTGGCCAGCTTCTTCGGCTTCAGCTCGGTGGTCGCCTCGGCGATCTCGACGCGGAGATCGGCAGCGATCTTCTCGAGGTCAAGCGAGAGCAGCAGGTCGCGAATGGCCTCAGCGCCGATCTTGGCGGTGAAGGTGTCGGCGCCGTACTGATCCTGCGCGTCGAGATACTGCTCCTCGGTGACGAGCTCGTTCACGCCGAACGGGGTCAGACCCGGGTCCAGCACGACATACTGCTCGAAATAGAGGATGCGCTCGATGTCCTTGAGGGTCATGTCGAGCAGCAGCGCGATACGCGACGGCAGCGACTTCAGGAACCAGATGTGCGCAACCGGAGCGGCGAGCTCGATGTGGCCCATACGCTCGCGACGGACGCGCGACAGGGTGACTTCAACGCCGCACTTCTCGCAGATGACGCCCTTGAACTTCATGCGCTTGTACTTGCCGCACAGGCACTCGTAGTCCTTGGTCGGCCCGAAGATGCGCGCGCAGAACAGGCCGTCGCGCTCGGGCTTGAAGGTACGGTAGTTGATGGTCTCGGGCTTCTTGATCTCGCCGTAGGACCAGCTCAGGATTTTCTCGGGCGATGCGATCGAGATTTTCATCTGATCGAACATCTGAACCGGGACCTGCGGGTTGAACGGGTCCATTACGTGGTGAGTAGTCATTTTCAACTCCAAGCTTTCCCTAGGGAAATTCGTCTATGCTGTTCCGGCTCTGCGTAGGTGGGTCTCACACCCACACCCATGGGACAATTCGTCGGGCCAACGATCGTCCGAGATACAGCAGCCGATACCGCAGCCCGCCGTACGACGAGCTGTCACTTCCTCTGACCCCGATAAAGTCCGGCACGTAGCTGAACCGCTTTCGTATCTTGAGATCGGCGAATTCTTTGCCGTCGATCATATTGCGCACTTCACGTTCGTCGGAACTGGCGGATGTGGTCAGGTCCACGATCCGATCGACGATGCTGCGACCGTTCCTGGTCGAGAACCCGACAAGTCCGAAATCGACGTATCTCATCGGATAGTCCCGGCAGTTCAAGATCAGGTCATTGTCCCGTTCATCGGTCCGGATGATCCGAACCAGGTTTCTGATGATGTAGCGGCCAGTCACTTTCCACACGTGGGATTCCTTGCCGCTGTTGATGATCTCGGACATGCGGAACGCATCCCGGAGCAGCTTTGTCTCGCCAACAAATCTCGACTCGCCCGGGGACTGTTTGCCGTCATAGGAAATGAGCTCGATGCGACTTGCTTTGCTATGACCCGCGCAATGTTGCGCAAAGCGCTCCATTCCGAAGTTCGAGTTCTCGACAAACACCAGGGCAGAAATCTCGCCCCGGCTCAGCAGACCCAGGTAGTAGTCGAATGCGGTGAGATAGTCCTTTATTCGATCCTCGACGTTGGTCCTCGACAGCAGCGGAGTCCCTGCATTTGGCCTGATTGTTCCGGTCATCAGAACAATCGTCATGTCAGCAGCCCTCGTGATGCAGACCCACCACTCTGGCTGTTGCGGACATCAACCATACCGGCAACTCCCTTATTCGATGCAAGGTGCTTCCCGGTTTGAGCCGGGAAGCCTCCCGCAATTGAACGATGCCAGAACGCGAACTACTCCGCCGCGTTCTGAGGAGATGGGAGCTGGTCGGCCGGGCCGCCCTGCGAAAGCGTCTCGCCTTCGAAGGTATCCAGTTCCACATTGAGGCCGAGAGAGCGGATTTCCTTGACGAGAACGTTGAAGCTCTCGGGGATGCCCGCCTCGAAGGTGTCGTCGCCACGGACGATCGCCTCGTAGACCTTGGTACGACCGGCAACGTCGTCCGACTTGATGGTCAGCATTTCCTGCAGGGTATAGGCAGCGCCATACGCCTCCAGGGCCCACACTTCCATTTCGCCGAAGCGCTGGCCGCCGAACTGCGCCTTGCCGCCCAGCGGCTGCTGGGTAACGAGCGAGTACGGACCGATCGAACGCGCGTGGATCTTGTCGTCCACGAGGTGGTGGAGCTTGAGCATATAGATGTAGCCCACGGTCACCTGGCGATCGAACTGCTCGCCGGTGCGGCCGTCGAAGACGGTCGACTGACCCGACGACTTCAGCCCGGCCTGCTCCAGCATGGTGACGATGTCCGCTTCCTTGGCACCGTCGAAGACCGGCGTCGCAATCGGAACGCCCTTCGACAGGTGCTCACCCAGACGAACGATCGAGTCGTCGTCGAGGCCGGCCACGTAGTCGTCACCGTCATAGAGCGCGCTGATCTGCTTTTTGAGCGGAGTCAGGTCACCCTTCTGCTGGTAGGCACGCATGATCTCGTCGATCTTCTTGCCGACGCCGCGGCAAGCCCAGCCGAGGTGCGTCTCGAGGATCTGGCCGACGTTCATGCGCGAGGGCACGCCGAGCGGGTTCAGCACGATATCGACCGAGGTACCGTCTTCCAGATACGGCATGTCCTCGACCGGCACGATGCGGGAAACCACACCCTTGTTGCCGTGACGGCCGGCCATCTTGTCGCCCGGCTGGATCTTGCGCTTGGTCGCGACGAAGACTTTGACCATCTTCATCACGCCCGGCGGAAGTTCGTCACCGCGCTGCAGCTTGTCGACCTTGTCGATGAAGCGCTGCTCGAGCAGCTTGCGGCTCTCCTCGTACTGGGCGTGGAGGGCCTCCATCTCGGCCATGACCTTGTCGTCGTCGAGGGCGAACTGCCACCACTTGGACCGCGGCTGGGCGTCGAAGGTCGCGTCGTTCAGCTTGGTGCCGGCGACATAGCCCTTGGGGCCGGTCGTGGCGGTCTTGCCGAACAGCATTTCCTTGAGGCGCGCATAGACGTTGCGGTCGAGGATCGACTGCTCGTCGTCACGGTCCTTGGCGAGACGCTCGATTTCCTCGCGCTCGATGGCCATGGCGCGCTCGTCCTTGTCGATGCCGTGGCGGTTGAACACGCGCACTTCAACGACGGTACCAGCATCGCCCGGCGGAACGCGGAGCGAGGTGTCACGAACGTCCGAGGCCTTCTCGCCGAAGATGGCGCGGAGGAGCTTTTCTTCCGGCGTCATCGGGCTTTCGCCCTTGGGCGTGATCTTGCCGACGAGGATGTCACCAGCCTGAACCTCGGCACCGATATGCACGATACCGGCTTCGTCGAGGTTCTTGAGCGCCTCTTCCGAGACGTTCGGGATGTCGCGGGTGATTTCCTCAGGACCGAGCTTGGTGTCACGGGCCATGACTTCGTATTCCTCGATGTGGATCGAGGTGAACACGTCCTGCATGGCGATCTTCTCGCTGAGCAGGATCGAGTCTTCGAAGTTGTAGCCATTCCACGGCATGAAGGCGACGAGCACGTTCCGGCCGAGGGCCAGATCGCCCAGGTCGGTGGACGGGCCATCCGCAACGATGTCGCCGGCTTCGACATGGTCGCCGACAACCACCAGCGGGCGCTGGTTGATGCAGGTCGACTGGTTCGAACGCTGGAACTTCATCAGGTTGTAGATGTCGACGCCCGGCTTGCCCGGATCGGTCTCTTCGGTGGCGCGGATAACGATACGGGTCGCATCCACCTGATCGACGATGCCCTTGCGCTTGGCGACGATGGCGGCGCCCGAGTCACGAGCCACGACCGACTCCATGCCGGTGCCCACGAAGGGAGCCTCGGCACGCAGCAGCGGCACGGCCTGCTTCTGCATGTTCGAACCCATCAGGGCGCGGTTGGCGTCGTCGTTCTCGAGGAACGGGATCAGCGAGGCGGCGACCGAAATCACCTGCTTCGGAGACACGTCCATCAGGTCGATCGTCTCCTTGGGCGTCAGGCCGTTGTCACCGGCATGGCGAGCCACGACCAGATCATCGGCGAACTCACCCTTGGCGGTCAGCTTGGCGTTGGCCTGAGCGACGTAGTGCTTGGCCTCTTCCATGGCGGACAGGTAGACGACGTCGTCGGTCACCTTGCCGTCCACGATCTTGCGGTACGGGGTCTCGATGAAGCCGTACTTGTTGACGTGGGCGTAGGTCGCGAGGTTGTTGATCAGACCGATGTTCGGGCCTTCCGGCGTCTCGATCGGGCAGATACGGCCATAGTGCGTCGGGTGCACGTCACGGACTTCGAAGCCGGCGCGCTCACGGGTGAGACCGCCAGGCCCGAGCGCCGAAAGACGACGCTTGTGCGAGACTTCCGAGAGCGGATTGGTCTGGTCCATGAACTGCGAAAGCTGCGAGGAACCGAAGAACTCGCGCACGGCGGCAGCCGCCGGCTTGGCGTTGATCAAGTCCTGCGGCATGACGGTGTCGATCTCGACCGACGACATGCGCTCCTTGATGGCGCGCTCCATGCGGAGCAGGCCGAGCCGGTAGTGGTTCTCCATCAGCTCGCCGACCGAACGCACGCGGCGGTTGCCGAGATTGTCGATGTCGTCGATCTCGCCCTTGCCGTCGCGGAGGTCAACGAGGGTACGGATGACCTCGACGATGTCTTCCTTGAGCAGGATGCGGACGGTGTCCTCGACGTTACGGTCGAGACGCATGTTCATCTTCACGCGGCCAACCGCGGACAGGTCGTAGCGCTCGCTGTCGAAGAATAGCGACTTGAACATGGCTTCGGCGGTTTCGACGGTCGGCGGCTCGCCCGGACGCATGACGCGGTAGATGTCGAAGAGCGCGTCCTCACGGGACTCGTTCTTGTCGATCGCCAGCGTATTGCGGATGTAGGCGCCCACGGTGACGTGGTCGATGTCGAGGATCGGCAGCTCGTCGAAGCCGTTATCCTTGAGCTTGTTCAGCAGCTTCTCGTCGATCTCGTCGCCGGCCTCGGCAAAGATCTCACCGGTCTTGAGGTTGACCAGGTCCTGGGCAATGTACTGCCCATAGAGGTCTTCCTCGACCACGGCGAGATGCGTCAGGCCGTCGGTGGCGAGCTTCTTGGCCGAACGCGGCGTGAGCTTCTTGCCACCTTCGTGGACGACGTCACCGGTCTTGGCGTCGATGAGGTCGAACGTCGGCTTGGCGTTCTTCATCTTCTCGGCGTCGAACGGCTTCTTCCAGCCGGTCTTGGTCTTCTCGAAGCTCACCGTGTTGTAATAAGTGTCGAGAATCTCCTCGGCGTCGAGGCCGAGGGCCTTGAGCAGCGAGGTGACCGGAATCTTGCGGCGACGGTCGATACGCGCATAGACGATGTCCTTGGCGTCGAACTCGAGGTCGAGCCAGGAACCGCGATACGGGATGATGCGCGCGGCAAACAGCAGCTTGCCGGACGAATGGGTCTTGCCCTTGTCGTGATCGAAGAAGACGCCCGGCGAGCGGTGCATCTGCGAAACGATCACGCGCTCGGTGCCGTTGACGATGAAGGTGCCGTTCGACGTCATGAAGGGCATGTCGCCCATATAGACGTCCTGCTCCTTGATGTCCTTGACCGAGCGGGCGCCGGTCTCTTCGTCCACTTCGAACACGATCAGGCGCAGCGTCACCTTGAGGGGCGCTGCGAAGGTCATGTCGCGCTGCCGGCACTCGTCGACGTCGTATTTGGGCTGCTCGAACTCGTACTTCACGAATTCGAGGGAGGCCGTGTTGGAAAAGTCGGTAATCGGGAAGACAGACTTGAAGACGGCCTGCAGCCCCTCTTCGGAACGACCGCCCTTGGGCTCGTCCACGATGAGGAACTGATCGTACGAGGCCTTCTGGACCTCGATGAGATTGGGCATCTCCGTGACTTCGCGAATGCTGCCGAAAGATTTGCGTACCTTACGGCGGCCGTTGAACGTGGTAGCCATACCAGCTCCTCAGTGTTCTCGATGTCTCGGAGGCGAATGTCCAAAGGCCCGACTATCAGCCGTCGGGCATCAGGACATTGGCCTTGCACTTTTATTCGTCAGGGCCCCGGTGAGTGGGAGGGAGGCCCCGATAAACGCAACTCGTCGGAACGGGAACCACAACTGCCCCGTTGCCATCGCAGTGAAGCGGAACCTCGCTGTGCAGCGCTGCCCAAACTCCAAAAATCTTGATTGTCCTGCCCGGCCATCCAATCGCGCGGGTGGAACTGCGTCCCAAGCACTATAAATGAGACGATAGTAAGGCAGCGCGGCTTTTCCACCGCGCTGCCCAAGTTTCAATTCGCAGACGAACTTACTTGAGTTCGACCTTGGCGCCGGCAGCTTCCAGCTTCTTCTTGATGTCTTCGGCTTCTGCCTTGGAGGCAGCTTCCTTGACGGCCTTCGGAGCGCCTTCGACCAGAGCCTTGGCTTCGCCGAGACCCAGGCCGGTGATGGCACGGACTTCCTTGATGACGTTGATCTTGTTCTCGCCGAACGAGGCGAGGATCACGTCGAATTCAGTCTTTTCTTCCACGACGGCGGCCGGGGCAGCAGCGCCACCAGCGGCGGCAACGGCGACCGGAGCGGCAGCCGAGACGCCCCACTTCTCTTCGAGAAGCTTCGACAGTTCCGAAGCCTCGAGGACGGTGAGGGCAGACAGGTCGTCTACGAGTTTGGCGAGATCAGCCATTTGAATTCACTCTCTTTGATGTTTCAGTTCGAACCGTGGAGGGTCGATGCGACCCCACGTGGGTAGTTTGCCTATGCTGCATTGCCCTTCTCGGCGTGAGCCGAGATGACCCGTGCAACCGCACCACCAGGAGCCTGCAGGACAGACGCGATACGCGTGCCGGGCTGCTTGAGCATCCCTGCAAGCGTGGCGCGGAGCTGATCCAGCGAGGGCATCGTGGCGAGCGCCTTGACGTTGTTCGCGTCGAGCCCGGTCTTCCCCATCGCGCCACCGAGAACCACGAACTTCTGGTTCTTGTCGGCGAATGCGGCCGCGACTTTCGGCGCGACCATGGGATCCTGGGCGAAGGCGACGACGGTCGGGCCGGTAAACAGGCCCGAGATGTCCGCGTTGTCGGTTTCCTTCAGAGCAAGCTTGGCAAGGCGGTTCTTGGCGACCTTCACCGTGCCGCCGGCCTGCTTCATCTGCTTGCGCAGATTTTCGAGGTCGGCAACGGTGAGGCCAGCGTTCTTGGCGACCACGATCGACCCAGCGCCCGCGAAGGACGACTGGAGCGAGGTGATCACGTCACGCTTTTCCGCTCTTTCCACTGCTAGTCTCCACATTTGGCCCGCAGATAGGTCGCGGACCGTTTGCCAATTGCTGCCCTCCGTTTCGGGAGTGCAGCGGTTGATGCCTGTCAACCGGCTGACCGTTGGGAGGGCGAAATGCCCCTTGGCGGCAACTGGCCTGGTTCGAACCGGAACGAGAATTCCGGTCTTCACCCCATCTATGCAGGCCCCCGGTTTCAGGGATTAGGCGCCTTGCGACGCACCCGCAGTCTCGGACAGGACTTCTGCCATCCTTGTGAGATGGCATCTCCGGCGACCGAAGCCGCCGGAAATCAGTTCATCGCAGGTCTCAGTGGACCGACGACGGATCGACGTGAACGCCGGGGCCCATGGTCGACGAAACGGCGACGCGCTTCATGTAGGTGCCCTTGGCGCCAGCCGGCTTGGACTTCTGGACCGCATCGGCCAGAGCCTTGATGTTCTGGAGCAGCGCTTCCTCGGTGAAGGAGGCCTTGCCGACACCGGCGTGGATGATGCCCGCCTTCTCGACACGATACTCCACCGCACCGCCCTTGGCGGCCTTGACCGCACCGGCGACGTCCGGAGTCACGGTGCCGACCTTGGGGTTCGGCATCAGGTTGCGCGGGCCGAGGATCTTACCCAGGCGGCCGACGAGCGGCATCATGTCCGGAGTGGCGATCACGCGGTCGAAGTTGATGTTGCCGCCCTGGATCTGCTCGACCAGGTCTTCGGCGCCGACGATATCCGCACCGGCGGCCGTGGCTTCAGCAGCCTTGGCGTCACGTGCGAACACGGCGACGCGAACGGTCTTGCCGGTGCCGTTGGGCAGGTTGACCACGCCGCGGACCATCTGGTCGGCGTGACGCGGGTCGACGCCCAGGTTAAAGGCGACTTCGACGGTCTCGTCGAACTTGGCCTTGGCGCGAGCCTTGACCAGCTTGATCGCTTCGCCGAGCTCGTAGAGCTTCTTGCGGTCGATGCCTTCGCGAATGGCGGTGGTACGCTTACCGAGATTTGCCATTTAGATCAGCCCTCTACCTGGATGCCCATGGAACGGGCCGAACCCGCGATCATGGTCATGGCCTGCTCGACGTCATAGGCGTTGAGGTCGGACATCTTCTTTTCGGCGATCTCGCGGATCTGCTTGGAAGAGATCGTGCCAGCCGATTCCTTGCCCGGAAGCTTGGAGCCGGACTTGAGGTTCACGGCCTTCTTGATCAGGTAGGTGACCGGCGGGAGCTTGGTCTCGAACGTGAAGCTCTTGTCGGCATAAATGGTGATCACGGTCGGGATGGGCGAACCCTTCTCGAGCTCTGCGGTCTTGGCGTTGAACGCCTTGCAGAATTCCATGATGTTGAGGCCGCGCTGACCCAGAGCCGGACCGATCGGGGGCGACGGGGTCGCCGAACCGGCAGCTACCTGAAGCTTCAGGTAGCCAGTGATTTTCTTTGCCATGTTCTATCTCCATGTTTGCCCACGATTGGGCAGGCGATCCGCGTCACCGGATCAGTGAGACGCCGTGGTCCGGGACTTATGAGCGCTTGGCGAGCGCCCTACCCTCCCACGGTTTTTCGGTAACATTGCAGCTACCGCATCGGCTTACGCCGAATTCTTCAAGTCATGCCTCAGCTCACGCCGACGCAGTTGGTCAGACCTTTTCGACCTGACCGTATTCGAGTTCCACAGGGGTCGGCCGACCGAAGATCGACACTTCCACCTTGAGGCGCGAACGCTCCTCGTCGACCTCTTCCACCACGCCATTGAAGCTGGCGAAGGGACCGTCGGCGACACGCACCTGCTCGCCCACCTCGAACGAGACGGAGGGCTTGGGATGCTCAACGCCTTCCTGCACCTGCTGCAGGATGGCCATGGCTTCCTTTTCCGAGATCGGCATGGGCTTGTCGCCCGAACCGAGGAAACCGGTAACCTTGGGCGTGTTCTTGATGAGGTGGAACGCCTGGTCGGTCATTTCCATCTTCACCAGCACATAGCCGGGGAAGAACTTGCGCTCGGCATCGACCTTGCGGCCGCGACGCATCTCAACGACCTTCTCGGTCGGCACGATCACGTCGTCGAACAGCTCCTCGAGCTTCTTCTGAGCGACCTTCTGCTTGATGTCCTCAGCGACCTTGCGCTCGAAGTTCGAATACGCCTGAACGATGTACCAGCGTTTGGCCATAAAGCGCCGTAGCTCCTAATATCCGTTTGCCGCTCAGCGGATCGAAAGCATGGCCTGCACGAGCCAGGCGATAATCTGGTCCGCAGCAAGAAAGAAGATGCTGGCCAGAGCCACAAAGACCAGCACCATGATGGTGGAGATCAGCGTCTCCTGCCGGGTGGGCCACGTCACCTTGCTGGTTTCCTGGCGCACTTCCTGGAGAAATTTCAGTGGGTTGACGCCAGCCATCAGCTCGTTTTCCAGTCAGGCCTTGCGGCCAAAAAGCAATAACCGCGCGAGTCACCCCGG
>Ga0314812_100193_pt1 | contig 10620 bp, 6 predicted proteins | sample STEome_9_FD_202336 | JGI IMG/M metagenome (GOLD analysis project Ga0314812, IMG submission 202336) | Metatranscriptome of soil surface biofilm microbial communities from soil inoculated with nitrogen-fixing consortium DG1, State College... ...
GGGAAAAGGGGAAGGGATAAAAAACATGAGTCCCTTTCCCCTTTGCCCTTTAAAGAGCCAAGTTGCCTTGGCGTACTACTAGCTTCACAGCAATCAAATATGAGTCCTATCGTTGAATCATCCTTGAGCAGTATTTTAAAATTTTCCAATAGCATTTCTCCCATCTCCCCAGAGTTAGAATTACCTTTGACAACGCAGATTAGTATAACAATCAGCTTGGAAGCGCGTTTAAAATTTAAGTGAAGAAAAATTTCCTTATGGGCATGAAACGCATCGTCTTGGTTGCTGGGTTTGAATCATTTAACGCCGACTTATACAGAAAAGCGGCTTTTTTGGCTAACTCCGGCTGTCCCCAGTTGGATATTCGGGTATTTAGCGATCGCGATCTTACAAGCAAGCGCCAGGAAGTACAAGCAGCACTCGATGGCGCGGATGTGTTTTTTGGTAGCTTATTATTTGATTATGACCAGGTTGTGTGGTTGCGCGATCGCATTGCCCAAATTCCCATCCGGCTGGTGTTTGAGTCAGCCTTGGAATTAATGAGTTTAACCAAGCTGGGGGATTTTGCCATTGGCGATAAACCCAAAGGAATGCCCAAACCAGTTAAATTCATCCTCGATAAATTTAGCAACGGAAGGGAAGAAGACAAACTCGCTGGTTACATCAGCTTCTTAAAAATTGGCCCGAAACTCCTGAAATACATACCAGTACAAAAAGTCCAAGACTTACGCAACTGGCTAATTATCTATGGTTACTGGAATGCCGGCGGTTCTGAAAACGTCGCTTCATTATTCTGGACACTGGCAGAAAAATACTTGGGTTTAAAAGTCGGCGACATTCCCCCGCCAGTGGAAACGCCGAATATGGGATTACTGCATCCCGACTATCCGGGGTTTTTTTGCATCGCCGCGTGAATATTTGGAATGGTATCAAAAAGAAAGCATGGGGCAAAGGGCATGGGGCATAGAAAAAATTTCCCAATGTCCAGTTATAGGCATTCTTCTTTACCGCAAACACGTTATTACAAAACAACCATACATTCCGCAATTAATTCGCCGTTTTGAAGCAGCCGGGTTAATTCCTTTGCCGATTTTCATTAACGGCGTGGAAGGACATGTGGCGGTACGAGATTGGATGACAACGGACTATGAAATTGGGCAACGAAAATTAGGTAATATCGAAACGCCCTCACTTTCAACTGAAGCAGTAAAGGTAGACGCGATAGTTTCCACCATTGGCTTTCCTCTGGTGGGTGGCCCTGCTGGTTCAATGGAAGCAGGCCGTCAGGTAGATGTAGCAAAGCGCATCCTCACTGCCAAGAATGTACCTTATATTGTTGCAGCACCACTATTAATTCAAGATATATACTCCTGGACGCGTCAAGGAATCGGCGGCTTGCAAAGTGTCGTCTTGTATGCTTTACCAGAATTGGATGGCGCAATTGATACCGTTCCCCTTGGCGGTTTAGTGGGCGAAAACATTTATTTAGTTCCCGAACGGGTGCAGCGATTAATTGGTAGGGTGAAAAGCTGGGTGGCTTTGCGGCAAAAACCTGCATCGGAACGAAAAATAGCCATCATTTTATATGGCTTTCCTCCAGGTTACGGGGCTGTCGGCACAGCTGCATTATTAAATGTCCCCCGTAGCCTTTTGAAGTTTCTTGCTGCACTCAAAGACCAAGGTTACACCATTGGAGATTTACCAGAAGATGGCGAAGAATTAATTCGCTTGGTAAAACAAGCAGATGAAGACAATTCGCTTGTGGGGCAGTCGTCTCGCCTGCCCTTTGAGAATGGCAAACAAGATGTCCACCCCAAAAATACTGTCAACGTCCGCACACTAGAAAAATGGCTGGGATATCTGCGAACATCTCGCATTAAAAAACAATGGAAATCTCTCACCGGAACTGGTATTAAAACCTATGGTGATGAATTCCAAATTAATGGTGTGCAATTAGGAAATGTGTGGATAGGCGTACAACCACCATTGGGAATTCAAGGCGACCCCATGCGCTTAATGTTTGAACGAGATTTAACCCCCCATCCTCAATATGCTGCTTACTATAAATGGCTGCAAAATGAGTTTCAAGCTGATGCCATAGTTCATTTTGGAATGCATGGTACTGTGGAATGGTTGCCTGGTTCTCCTTTGGGAAATACTGGCTATTCTTGGTCGGATATTTTGTTAGGAAATTTGCCGAATCTATATATCTATGCTGCCAATAATCCTTCGGAGTCGATTTTGGCAAAACGTCGCGGTTATGGTGTGTTAATTTCCCATAATGTACCACCTTATGGACGTGCAGGTTTGTATAAGGAATTAATGGCATTGCGAGATTTAATCTCGGAATATCGAGAAGATACCCAAAAAAATTATGCTCTCAAATCAGTGATTTGTAAGAAAATTGTGGACACTGGTTTAGATGCAGATTGCCCCTTTGAAGATGCGAAAAAGTTGGGGATTGCCTTTAGTCCGGAAAATATCCGGATGTTTAGCAATCATGCTTTTGAAGATTATTTGGTGGAGTTGTATGAATATTTGCAAGTTTTAGAAAATCGGTTGTTTTCTTCGGGGTTACATACTTTGGGGGAAAGACCGAGTGAGGATAAATTGGCTTCGTATTTGGAGGCTTATTTTGGGGAGGAGGAAGGAAGAAACGAACCACAGAGAAGCAGAGAACACAGAGAAGAGGAGGAGAGATTAATCAGGGATTTGTTAATGCAATCTACGGATGAATTAACGAATTTGTTAAGGGGATTGAATGGGGAATATATTCCGCCTGCACCTGGTGGTGATTTGTTGCGGGATGGGGTTGGTGTGTTACCAACTGGGAGGAATATTCATGCTTTAGATCCTTATCGAATGCCTTCGCCTGGGGCTTATGAAAGGGGAAGGGAAATTGCGAAAAAGATTATTGCCCAGCATTTGGCAGAATATGGCAAATATCCGGAAACTGTGGCGGTGATGTTATGGGGATTAGATGCGATTAAAACCAAGGGTGAATCATTGGGAATTTTGTTGGAATTGGTGGGGGCTGCACCTGTAAAGGAAGGAACTGGGCGAATTGTTCGTTATGAATTAAAACCTTTGGCGGAAGTTGGACATCCCCGCATTGATGTGTTGGGAAATTTATCGGGAATTTTCCGCGATAGTTTTGTGAATATTATTGAATTGTTGGATGATTTATTTCAACGGGCGGCTGATGTTGATGAATCGGAAGAAGAAAATTTTATTAGAAAACATGCTTTAGTTTTGCAGGCGCAAGGTGTAGATAATGCGTCAGCGAGATTGTTTTCTAATCCGGCGGGTGATTTTGGTTCTTTGGTGAACGATAAAGTAGTTGATGGTAACTGGGAATCTGGTGAAGAATTGGGGAATACTTGGCAAAGTCGGAATGTTTTTAGCTATGGTAGAAACGATAAAGGTCAAGCGAGACCGGAAGTTTTGAATGCATTATTAAAAACAAGCGATCGCATAGTTCAAGAAATCGATTCGGTAGAATATGGTTTAACCGATATTCAAGAATATTACGCTAATACCGGCGGTTTGAAAAAGGCAGCAGAAAAACAACGCAATCAAAAAGTCACAACCAGTTTTGTAGAAAGTTTCTCTAAAGATACTACCCCCCGCAATTTAGACGATTTACTCAGAATTGAATATCGCAGTAAATTAGTAAATCCCAAATGGGCCGAAGCAATGGCTAATCAAGGTTCGGGTGGTGCATTTGAAATTTCTCAACGGATGACGGCGTTAATTGGTTGGGGTGGTACTGCCGATTTTACCGATAATTGGGTTTACGACCAAGCGGCTGATACTTATGCTTTAGATGCAGAAATGGCCGAGAAATTACGCCAAGCAAATCCCGAAGCTTTTCGCAATATTGTAGGCAGAATGTTAGAAGCACATGGACGTGGTTTCTGGCAAGCTGATAATGAAAAATTAGATAAGTTGCGCCAATTATATGAATTAACAGATGAAGAATTAGAAGGGGTAGTAATTTAATTCAGTATTAAGAATAGTAGAAGTTAGCGATCGCCATAGGATTTATACCATTGGGTACATGTACGCCAAGTACAGTAGCGATTAACTTATGCATAGGAAAATGCGCGGATTGGCCGGGTTGAAGTTGAAGGGAATCAATAAAAGTCCTTTGACTTACTTCTCATTTGTATTTGTGTACACCTTGGCTATTTGTGTTTTTGAGTCTTGAGAGTTTTAACAAGCTCACTAAAGTGTTCTGCTGCCATGTTTGGCAAAAACCTCTAGTAGAAATTAATTTGTATTAGGAAGTGGGCGATGCACATTGGATTTCTCAACCCTCAAGGCAATTTTGATTCTGGCAATAGTCACATAACCAAACACCCAGATTTTGGTGGTCAGCTGATCTACGTTAAGCAAGTGGCTATAGCCATAGCTCAGCAGGGACACAAAGTTGATATTCTCACCCGTCAAATTATTGACCCAGAGTGGCCAGAATTTGCTGAAGTAATTGACACCTATCCAGGGGTAGATAATGTCCGGATTATCCGATTACCAGCCGGGCCAAAAGAATTTTTACCTAAAGAGTTATTGTGGCCTCACCTAGTTAAAGATTGGGTAACCAACATCTTGCAATTCTATCAACAAGAGGGCGGCTTACCCGATGCCATGACTGCCCACTACGGTGATGGAGGACTGTGTGGTGTTTTGATTGAGGAAAAGGCAGGCATACCTTTTACCTTTACCGCTCATTCTCTCGGCGCTCAAAAGATGGACAAACTAGAGGTCACTCCGGAGAATATTACAGAAATCAACGAGCAATTCCACTTCAAATATCGCATTTTAGCCGAACGCTTGAGTATGAATCGCTCGGCTATTAATATCACTAGCACGCGACTGGAACGTTTTGAACAGTACTCTCATCCAGTTTATGGTGGTGCAGTGGATGTAGACAACGACGATCGCTTTGCAGTGATTCCACCAGGAGCAGATTTTTCGATTTTCGGTGCCAAGGCGCGTTCCGAAAACGAGGAGGCTACCCAGGAATTCATTCAGGAGCGATTAGCGCGAGATATTGCCCAGTCACGTCAAGATTTGCCAGCCATCATCGCATCTAGTCGATTAGAACTGAAAAAAAATATATTAGGTCTGGTGCAAGCCTTCGCCATGAGTCCCACACTCCAGGAACGAGCTAACTTAATGTTACTCACAGGGGGACTGGACGATCCTTTACGAGAGGCGGCTGGCGACGACATAACCGAGGAAGTATTAGCCCCCATTCGAGAGGTAGTCAAAGAAAACGACTTGTGGGGAAAAATCACTGCATTTGGCTTGCCAAATCAATCTCAAGAATCACTAGCAGCAGCATATCGATTTATGGTTAAACGCCGTTCGGTATTTGCCCTGACTGCACTCTACGAACCCTTTGGACTTGCTCCCTTAGAAGCAGCAGTAGCAGGTTTACCGGTGGTAGCAACCAAAAATGGCGGCCCTAGCGAAAGCTTGCGACAGGGAAATAAGGAATATGGCGTACTCGTTGACCCAGAAGATCCTGCTGATATTGCGCGGGGCTTGGAGCGGTTGTTATGTGATGTCAACGAGTGGGAGTATTTTGCCCAAGCTGGTCAGCAACGAGTGTTAAAGACATACACCTGGGAATGTACTGCTGAAAACTACCTGAATTTGCTTGAACAAATTGTGTCTTCAGCAAAAACCCGCCCCCGCGCTGAACTCCTTCCCATCCATTCCTACTTCCGTAATCCACAATCCCACACTGATATTTCTTTGGCAGAATTGAGTGACCTTTACTTTGAATCTAACCAAACATTACTAAGTACACCTAGTGGTTCATCGCATTAATTTTGTAGAAAAAAATGTTCGTAGTAAGGACTTTAGTCCTTGATTTTTAAGCACTAAAGTGCTTACTACGAACCTTTCAGAACTCATACCAATTTGAAAAAAGAATGCGACAGATGGTAAATGTAATACCATTTCTTTGTGAGGCTGCGTCAAATTTTGTTTGTGTCCTATGCGCCCTTCTCTAACGAGACGCTACGCGAATGCGGTAGCCTGCGGTAAGCCACTTTGCGTCCACGTTCCTCTGTAGAGTGGGCATCTTGTCCGCTCTATGAACTGGGTGGAACTGGTTTTATCATAGGCGATTATCGGACTTCTCAAGCCTTATGAAAACATCCCCCATATCCCATTGGCATCAAGAAAACCTTGCTACACTCATTCAAGCTACTGGCTATATCCGTCAATATCTAGAAAATAAGCTGGAAAATAAAGCGCCACAGCCCCTAACCACCGAAACAATATTACCTACATCGGCCTTAGCAAATTTATGTCGCCTGTTCTACCTCACGGAATTTGAACGGGATATCCTGCTTCTATGCACTGCTTTGGAAATTGACCCCACCGTCGGCCAACTATGTGCCAAACTCCAGGGAAATCCACAACTAAATTATCCTACCCTTGCCTTAGCTTTAACCACTTTTCCCCAAGCTAGTTTGTCTGTGGTTTCTGGGCAAAATCCCTTACAATCCTGGAAATTAATTGAAATTGGTACGGGCTTTACCCTCACCCAAGCCCCCCTCCGAATCAATCCACGAATTCTCAGTTATCTTGTGGGAGAAGCAGCTTTTGACGAGCAATTAATCGGTTTTGTTCATCCCCTTCCCCTCCACCTTAAGCAAATACCCTTAGCTCCCTCCCAGGAAAAGATTGTAGAACAATTAGTTACTATTTGGTCTGAGCTTTCCTCCTCTTCTTTGGCGTTGCAATTGTGTGGTGGGGAAATAACTGCTAAATATGCCATTGCCAAAGCTGTATCGATTCGCCTTGGCTATAATTTGCATGTTATGTCTGCGGTGGTGCTTAGCCAATCGCCCAACGAAATTTACCAAATTAAACAACGTTGGGAAAGAGAAGCGTTATTAAATAATAGTCTGCTGTTACTTGAGTGCGATGATATTTTCCCTAACGAACCAAAACCTGGTTTCCCTGTTTCTCAGTTTGTGGAACATCTGCAAACACCTGTGATTATTTCCAGTGGACAACGACTGCACGCTAAACAAAATCATCTGATTACCTTTGATGTACCGCAACTGAGCTATCAAGAACAAGCAGGAATTTGGGCAACCCATCTTGGTACAGCAGCCAAACAATTTAATGGAGAAATTACTAAGTTAGTATCCCAATTTAACCTCAGTAACGCCACCATTCAAGCAGCTTGTTTGCAATTCCAACTTCAAAAAGCACCTGAAACTCTCGACACTAACTTACTGTGGGATTTTTGCCGCCATCAAGCCCGCCCTCACATTGATGGTTTAGCCCAACGCATAGATACATCCGCCACTTGGGATGACTTAGTGTTACCCGAACAACAACGCCAGGTACTTGCAGATATGGCTACTCAACTGCGACAACGAGCGAAAGTTTACCAAGAATGGGGTTTTGCTGGCAAAGGTAGCCGTGGTTTAGGGATTAGCGCCCTCTTCCACGGGGAAAGCGGAACTGGTAAAACGATGGCAGCAGAGGTATTAGCAAATCAATTTCGTCTCGATCTTTATCGCATCGATCTTAGTGCCGTAGTCAGTAAATATATAGGTGAAACAGAAAAGAATTTAGAGCGCATATTCACAGCAGCGGAAACCGGAGGAGTAATCTTGCTATTTGATGAAGCAGATGCTTTATTTGGCAAACGTACAGAAGTTCAAGATAGCCGCGATCGCCATGCCAATGTAGAAGTATCTTATTTACTCCAACGTATGGAAGCATATCAAGGTTTGGCGATTTTGACTACAAATTTAAAAAATGCTTTAGATTCTGCTTTTCTACGCCGTATCCGCTTTTTGGTTGCCTTTCCCTTCCCAGAAGCCTCCTCACGTAGTGAAATTTGGCAGCGCATTTTCCCCCCTCAAACACCCACCCAAGGCTTAGACTACGAAAAATTAGCACAACTCAAGGTTGCTGGCGGTAATATCCGCAATATTGCCATGAATGCCGCTTTTACAGCAGCCGACACCGATGAACCAGTGATGATGAAACACATCCTACAAGCCGCACAACGGGAGTATCTCAAATTGAAAAGATTATTAAATGATGAGGAAACCAAAGGATGGATTTAGTACGAATAGAACACTCGTTAACGCATTGACTCGATTAGATTGTTGACCGTTGACTGTTGACTGTTGATAGTTAACAACCACGCTAGTGTAGTTAGGGGCTTGCGCTTATCAGAACCTCTACCTCTTCTTTTATATTGGAAATTGAAAAATCAAACAAAGATTATAAATTTGTGTCTCTAAACAACTTGTTCCAAGAAGTTAGGACAGTGGAAGCTGTTGATAATGCGGCTTACTACTTTCCCCTGATGAGTGGACGCTATGAAGTTAAGCCAGGGATGATGCCCTTTGGTTGCTGTTTAGGTAACACTCAGGTTGATGAGCAGGTATTTCAAATTGATGATAATTTTAGCGACTACCGTCAAGCTAAGCTTTTAGCTCGTGAGGAAAGATTGAGTAAGTATTACCAAACTTGCAATTATTCTCAAGCTGTGGCTAGTGCGATCGCTCGTTTAATAATTAATCGTCTCACCCAAGAACATCCAAATTATTTTGAGTGCGAAAAGTTAATAGATAACACCCTCAAATTTCATAGCCGACTCACCAAAGAAACACTTTATTTCGATGCACAGCTACAGTTACAAAAAGTTGAAGGTAGCCAAGTTGTGCCAGCTTACGCTTCTACTCTTGATGCTTTAGCAGCACAGGTGCAGGAAGATTTAGGAATTATTTGTCGTTTAGCTGATGGTAACAACTTCTTGAGTGCAGTCCATTTGTGCTATCCCAACCACTGGTCAGCCGAAAAAAAAATTGGTCAGGATTTTGCCAAAATACATACACCGGTGGCGGGTATGGAAAAAATAAATCGCCGAGGGAAAGCGATCGCTAATACAATGATTACCCACAAACCGATGGTGCGTTTTGCTTGGGGTTTGAGTACCGATACCCGCCTCAACCACCATCCCGAACCACCGCCTAATGTGTCAGTTAGCCAATGGCAAGGTAGAAACTTTGATTTGCAAAATCCCAGGCTTTATCTGCGAATTGAGCGACAGGTAATTTGGGGAATACCAGAATATGAAGCAGCGCTGTTTACTATTCGTACTTACTTTAGAGATTGTGCTGTAGTTAAAAAAGATTCAATATTAAATTCTAAACTTTATGCTGCAATTGAGTCTATGACACCAGAAGCATTAATTTATAAAGGCTTGGTAGAAAGTAAAGTTAGTATTTTGCGCTGGTTAGAGAATATTTAATATATATGAAAAATGCCCAAAACATATTCTGGGTAAGGATTATGAGCCGTGCCATCCTATGGGTTGTAATCAATTAGGGTCTAATATAGCGATTCCCACTTAAGTAAGGTACAGATAATATTTGGAAACGCAGAGGGGCGCAAAGTAAAGCGCAAAGGTACGCAGAGATTTGTACCTCAGCAGACTAGGAAACGCTATATATAGTTCTTCTATCTGAAATCAGCTGTATCAGCTATTTTTCGGTCGTCGCAGTTGTTTATAATTAATCGGGCCGAGAATTTGGTTGAGGTTACGCAACTGCTCAGCTGTACCCATACCAATTAGCCGGTCTCCCGGCATTAACACCGTATCGCCGGTGGGGCCGCCGATTAAAGTACCATCAAGGCGGCGAATTGCCAGCACTAATGCCCCAGTTTGCGATCGCAATCTCGCTTTTTGCAAACTCTGACCCACGAAAGGACAAAAAGCGGGATCGAGTAAAAATTCCTCCATGTACAACTGGCGGTCTGCACCAGTCAAAATTCCGTCTACAAAGTCCAAAACTTGCGGTCTGAGAGCCGCAGCTGCCATCCGCTTTCCACCGGTAATATACGGTGAAATTACTTCATCTGCACCACCACGTTGTAACTTTTGTAATGCTTCTTCCGTACTGGCGCGAGCGATCGCCCGAATTTCTGGATTAAGTGTTTTTGCTGATAAAACCGTATATAAATTTTCAGCATCAGAAGGAAGTGCCGCCACCAGACAAATCGCCCTTTCAATGCCCACCTTCAAAAGGGTATCATCTAGCGTTGCATCACCCTGGTATACTATATACCCTTCTGATTGTGCCCTGTGGACAGATTCCAATTCCGAATCAATGACTACAAAAGTTACACCTTCTGCCCGAAATTCCTTAGCAATTTGACGACCAGTCCGACTAAAGCCACAGATAATGTAGTGTTCTGACAGGGATTCCATTAACCGCCTCTGTTGTTGTAGTCGAATTCCTTGTTGAAAGTAGCCTTGAACAATAGCTTCAGTGAGTCTGTTGACAATGTAACCAATATTGACTACACCCAACAAAATTAGGGCAATTGTAAACAACCGCCCCCGACTACCGAGTGGGTGAGTTTCTCCGTATCCTACGGTAGCTAAGGTGATGACCGTCATGTAAGCCGCATCTTCCCATGACCAGCCCTCTATTATTCGATACCACAAAGTGCCAATAAGGAAAACACCGCCAAGAGCGATTACCCCGGCCATTAACTCCTTTTGGATGCGTTGATATTTTTGCTCAAGAGTTGAAAATGACGTATAAATACTACTTTAGGCCTATA
>Ga0314812_100195_pt1 | contig 10527 bp, 10 predicted proteins | sample STEome_9_FD_202336 | JGI IMG/M metagenome (GOLD analysis project Ga0314812, IMG submission 202336) | Metatranscriptome of soil surface biofilm microbial communities from soil inoculated with nitrogen-fixing consortium DG1, State College... ...
CCAGACTGGAAAACTTTCTATTAAATGAAACCCGGCAACGGGATTGAAACTGCCCAAAATATACCTTTTTTGATAGGGAGATTGAACTTTCTATTAAATGAAACCCGGCAACGGGATTGAAACTGAGCATTATCCAAAATGATAAATGCCGTGTTATCGTCAAGGCTTTCAATTAAATGAAACTTCTGGGCGCACAAATCATGGTGGAAAATTCGCTTATTGCCGTGTTATCGTCAAGGCTTTCAATTAAATGAAACCCGGTAACGGGATTGAAACAAAATAAAGAGTGCTAGATTTTCACTTAGCACTCTCAAGATTTTTAATTTATCTACTATTTTTGACCTTGATTAACTCTCTTTTCCAATTCAGCTTCAGCCTCTTCAATCGACATTAGTCTTGGATTTGGATTAGCAGCGTGCAAGCGATCGACATAAGTATGAAAAGCTTCAGTATTTTCCGGATTTTGCAATACGTAAGCTCGTAATTCAGCATCCGTCATGTTTGCAAAATTGGGCTGTGTCATTTTGTAACCACCTCCCCGTTAGGATAAATTTCTATCTCTATTGTCTCTTTGACTAACATTACTATGCGTTTTGTCCTTTCGTCCATTCGCACTAGATTTATTGGTCGCAGCAGATTGCTCATTCTCACCGACATACGGTAGAAGGATTTCAACTGCTCTGGCGTTGGCTCCATCTCACCTCCTTTATTATTCAGAATTTTTTCAAATCTCTTACCCTAAGCCTTCTGGGGTTTTGTATTTTCCCATAACTTAATTAGGATTGCTATATAATCATTATTTTGATTACAAAATTTCTTGGTAACACATCCTCAAAGCATGTCTTCCAAAAGTGACGGCAATTACAACCAAATGGCCTTTGCTCTGCAAATATTGAAACTTCTAGCCCAAAAACCGCGATCGCGTGAAGAATTAACAGAATTACTCTCAATATTTCTGGAAGAACACGGGAAATCTCCTGATAGTGGTGATGTGAAGCAAAAAATCACCCGCACAATTCGCAAACTCAGAGACTGCGGTATTGAAATTGCCAGTGGAACTCACAGCCCCTACAAACTACTTGATTCCAATTTCCCTGTCCTTCTCTCAACCCAACAGCGAGAAGCCCTGGCAATAGCCGCATATTTCCTTGGTGGCATGGGCTTTTCGGCGCAAGCAAGCCAAATTCAACGTATTGGTAACTTAACAGAATCGGATATTCCAGCGTTTATTAAAGTTGATTTTAGTCCGCCAGTTGATTATAGCGAGAATAAATTAGATATCATTGTTCGCCAACTCCAAGAACGCTTTCAACAACAATGTCGCTATACTATTCGCTATCAAAGTAAACCAGGAACAGAAGGACGAATTTGGGATATTGACCGTTCAGAATTGCGATTACATGACGGTCTTTTTTATCTATTTGCATTTATCCCCGACTGGCGTTCTTGGCGATTTGACCATTGGCATAACATCGACCAAAATCATATTTTTCGCTTAGATAAAATCGCCAGTGTTGGCGCTGCATCCAATACTCGTTGGGTATCTTGTGATTTTCCCACACTAAAAATTCGCTATCGCACCAGTGGTCAATTATCTAATTATCAACCCCGTCGCAAAGATGAAGTGATTATTTATAGCGACCCAGAAGGAAAATTTTCTGACATCGAAGCAACAGTAGATTATTGGTTTTGGTTTCGCCAGCGCATCTTAAGATATGGCGCTAACGCTCAAATTTTAAGTCCCCAACAGTTAGCTGATGAAATCAAAAAAGAGTATGAAAAAGTATGGGAAAAGTTTTGAAAAAGGGAGTAGGACATGGGGTATGGCGTATGGGGAGATGAGGGAGATAAAACTCCTAACTCCTAACTCCTAACTCCCCATCCCCAATTGCTAATTTACTACTTGGCTACCATGACTGCGGGGGTCATCTTGACTTGGCGTTGGTGCTACTGGGGCTGAGAATTTGGAAACTTGTCCGCTAGATTGACCGTAGGGAAGAGATGAACCAGTAACTAAAGCCTCTAAGTTGCTAGCCATGATTGTGCGGGGTTGATCGCCGATCGCCTGAGCAATAGTTTCACCACCAGGCTTTAAAAAGATAAAATGCGGAATCCCATCCACGCGATATTTCAACATCTCTGGCAACCATTTGGTATTATCCACGTTCAACATCACAAAATTTAGCTTGTCAGCATATTGTGTTTCTAGTTGAGCAATATCCGGTGCCATTTTTTGGCACACTGTACACCAATCAGCATAAAACTCCACTAGAGATGGTTTACCGTTGGTCATTGCTACTTCTAGCGGTGTGGAGGTTTCGCTTAATTTCGCTAGGGAAGCTGACGTTGTTTCAGTTCGCAATCCCAAGAAAAACGCAACACTCAAGGCGATGGCGACGATGGCAACTAAGAAGTTCCTCAAACGTTTCCCAAAGGTGGATTCAGACTTTTCGGGAGAATTCGTTGGTAAACCAGTACTCATAACAGAATTATTAAAACTTATTAAGTAGTCTCTTTCACTTTAGCAATTTGTGGGGAATTATCAAAAATCTCTTGTGTTTTCGTTTAGCTGACTCGAAGTGCTTCCCAAAAATATGGCACGTGCTTACAGATGCTATTAATCGCGTCTGTACGTGAGTAAAATTTTGATGATATCAAAGGTAGTTAGAATAGTTAAAAGTAGCAACACCTATTTTAATCATAAATCTAGAAGGGCAAATCTCTATGGTCTCAGCCACTAGTAATATAGGTAGCTTGAGCTTTGATACGTTTGTTGCAGATTATCTGGATGATGTACGCTACGAATTAATTGATGGAGAAGTAATTGACTTGGAACCCACAGGACTCCATGAACAGGTAGCTGGGTTAATTAATCGCAAACTCAATGTAGCAATCGATCTGCTCAACTTGCCTTGGTTCATTCCTATGAAATGCCTGATTCAACCATTAGGTCAAAATTCAGCCTTTAGACCTGATATTGTAATTCTCGATGGACAGGCTTTGGGGAATGAGCCATTATGGAAAACTGAACCAGTGATTACATTAGGTAAATCTGTCAAATTAGTAGTAGAGGTAGTCAGTACCAATTGGCAGAATGACTATGCTCGTAAGGTGGAAGATTACGAAGCTATGGGTATTTCAGAATATTGGATCGCAGATTATCTGGGGCTAGGAGGCAAACGCTACATCGGCTCATCTAAAGAACCTGTAATTACAATTTATCAATTAATTGATGGAATTTACCAAGGACAGCAGTTTAGGAGAACAGAACTTCTGATCTCCCAAACATTTCCTGAATTGAATTTGACAGCAGAAGAAATATTTGCCGCAGGTCGTTCAAGTTAGGTACTGGGCAAAACTTTTGTAACTCACAAAATTGCTCCAGTTTCTTTTAAATAAACCCGTGTAAATGGTTCATCTTCACCCAAAGTGTAATCTTCAATTAATCCTTTGCGGCGAATAGAAATATCGTTGCCTTTTCTAATCACCACAGTAGAACCATCAAAAACATCCCGCGCTAACATCATCTCAGTTTCGGTGGGATTTTCCAAAACTACGATGTTACTACGTTGGTAAAACATACCCTCTTGTTCTAATATCTCTTCCGGATATTCCGCAATCAACAAATCTAGTTTGGGATGACGCAATAAAGTTTGAACGTTGCTGTTGTAATTTTTGCTTAATACTTTTTTAGAGCGATTCACAAAAACTGCATCACGACAAACAGCGCCGATTGTCCAGTCGGAATGTTGCGAAAGAATATGGTCAATTGTTGTTTGCAGGTCTTCAACGGAGATTTGATTAAAGGTAATAATCGGTATCCTGGCATCTGTGCCAGACTCAAAAAACGTTTCTAAAATATGAGAAGGCACATCAACGCTTTCACCTTCAGAAGGTTTCAAATGCATCAAAATTCCTGGTGCAGCGTTAATTTCCAAGATTGCGAAGTTACTTGATTTCCAAGAATCTGAGAGATTTTTGGCAATCACATCAATACCCAAACATGTCAGCTGAAAGTGTTGGGCAATATCTTGGGCGAGGATAATATTATCATCATGAATGGTATTGGTTGCATTGATGCTCATACCCCCGGCGGAAAGATTGGCGACTTTACGTAAGTAGACGGTGCGCCCTTTCTCAATCACACTATTTAATGACAAACGCTGTTCGTCTAGATAAAGTTCCATTGCGTCGTCCACCAGGATTTTACTCATGGGGGAAGTGGGTGAATCTAAACGTGCGGGTTTGCGATTTTCTTGACGAATTAATTCCGCGATGGTTAGGTAGCCATCACCAACAACTGATGCGGGACGCCTTTCTGTGGCAGCAACGAATTTACCATTGACGCACAATAAGCGAAAATCTGAACCAGAGATGCTTTGCTCTACTATAATTCGCGTCACCTGGTCTTCGGGAATCGCTGCAAGTGCCCTTTTGTAAGCAGATTCTAGTTCTTTTGAGTCTTGCACGTCAGCCGTGACGCCAATTCCTTTGTGGCCTACCACTGGTTTGACAGCCACTGGGTAGCCAATTTCTCTGGCTGCTGCTAATGCTTCCTTTTCAGTAAAGACAATATCGCCTTCAGGTATTGGAAAACCCAAAGTTTTCAAAAATGCTTTACAGTCGTCTTTGCGGGTAGTAAATTCCGAATCTAGGTGGCTATCACGGTTAAATGTTGTTGCTACTCCCCGGACATGTTTTTTTCCCAAAACCATATTGCATCAATCCTTCTTCCCAGAGATAAAATGCGGGAATACCTTTTTCCTGGGCTGTTCGCAATAGGGCGTAGACTGTGGGGCCGCCATAAACAGAGGCACGGAATCTCATTTGCAGCTTGATTAGCTGATCTTCAAAGTTGAAGTCTTCGTCTTGGGTAATGGCTTCAAACCAATCCCAAACAAAATAAACTACTTCTCTGGTTGTGCGTTCGTGTAGAGATTCGATACTAATTCGCGTGCATTTTTCGTATGGCTTAACACTCAAGTGGTTGAGGTGCAACTCCATATCCAACTTGCTGACTTGTGATGCCACTTGGGCGAATAGATGGGCATAGGATTCGTAGTTTTGGTGGCGCAAGTAGGGATAGCGATCGCCAATTCTCGAAATATAATCCTCAATAGGCAAAGGCTCTCTCAACTCAACTAGAGCAAAATCAAATACTAATGCCCCTCTATCTAAATAAGGGTTAGCTCCAATGTAATGCTTGAAGTTGAAAATATCGAATACATCTGTTCTTCTAGCATTAATGCGGACTAAATCGCTGCTTTTTTGTTGAACCATTGATTATGAACCTTTGGCTAAACACCCTGAAATTAAAATCCTAAGTTTGATTACTCGGATTTATTGATTTTTACAATTCACTAGTCAGAATACTTACAGATACCATCAACTCGCCTCTTCCTGAAAGGGGAAAGGGGAAAGGGTAAGGGGGAAGGGGGAAAGGGTAAGGGGGAAGGGGGAAAGGGGAAGGGGGAAGGGGTAATAGGCAATAGGCAAGAGGATTCTAGATTAAGTGTACTGAGTTTTTTTCAAAGCGAATTTTAATTGCAAATTACGAATTAACACGAACATACCCTAACGATATTATGAAGCATCTACAACTATCTCAAGGCATAATTCAATCTTAATCACATCAGCCAAAAAACATTACATTCAATTCATCCTGACGAATAATCAAATATACGACCTTTGAAAGGTGTAATACTTGAAGAATTATTTGTATAAACTATATACGGTATCAACGAATACGGTTTTGAGGAAACAGTAAGGTATGAATGGCACACAAGCTGCTCTAAGAAATGAAGTGAGGTTACTGGCTGAGGAAGCTTTTCACCGGAGGCTAATTTCTGGGCATGGAGATGGGCCAGACATCAAAGAGTATCAAATTGTCTACCAAGGGAAACCCAGACATCTCCCACTAGAACAAGCACGTCTTTTTTTGAGTAATTTGCTTTATAGGAGTCAAATTCATTAAATTATTCATCAGACGATTCGGGAATTAAATTTGAGGATTGATGGCAAATTTTTTTACACACACAATCAAATAGGAATTCTATCGCTAGAATAAAAATTAACGACTAAAGCTGCACAAAAAATCTGCGATCGCTAACTCAAATAACATCAATTATGCCTCTAGAAATATTTTCTAGAGGTTCTTAACGCACTGGGTAATTTAAGTATCTGCTAAAAGTTATTACGGTTGAGGTCGTTGACTGTTGATTGTAAACCATCAATTTTTTCACTTGCAAGTCACTGTTATTTAGCAAACAACAGACTTTTTGCACTCTTGTGGTCAAAGGGATACATCTTTATTGGGCAAATGGAAAAGACCAAACCCTCCCCCTTTCCCCCTTCCCCTTTCCCCTTTCCCCGACTTCTCTTAGAAGTCTCATCTTTCGATGTAATTTAAAAATCTTTTGGTCTAATTGCAATGACTAATTTTCATACTAGTTTTTTTCAGTAATCTTCCACAAGGAAGATATTATAACTGGAATTGTCATGGTTTATTGAAATTTATCTCCATCAAATCAGGGATCGTTATGATAGAAAGTAATCCGAAACGACAATTAGTAATTATCGGCGGAGCCGAAGATAAAGAAGGCGATTGCCAGATTTTGCGGGAATTTGTCCGCCGCGCTGGAGGTACAAAAGCTAACATTGTGATTATGACGGCGGCGACAGAACTACCGAGAGAGGCGGGAGAAAATTATATTAGAGTGTTTGAGCGATTAGGAGCCGAGCATGTCCGCATCGTTGATACAGAAACTCGCGATGATGCTTCTTCATCCACGGCATTGAAAGCTATTGAAAATGCAACGGGGGTATTTTTCACTGGAGGAGACCAAGCTCGCATCACCAGTATTCTCAAGGACACTGACATCGATGCGGCGATTCACAAACGCTATGCTGAAGGCGCAGTCATCGCAGGTACTAGCGCCGGAGCTGCTGTGATGCCAGATAAAATGATCGTTGAAGGTGACTCCCAAACTCATCCTCGCATTGAAACTGTGGAAATGGGGCCTGGTATGGCATTTCTACCAGGAGTCGTAATCGATCAACATTTTTCTCAGCGTGGAAGATTGGGACGCTTAATTTCGGCTTTAGTACTAGAGCCAGCTGTTTTGGGATTCGGTATTGATGAGAATACCGCAATGGTTGTCACAGATAGTCAAATTGAAGTCATCGGTGAAGGTGCAGTCACAATTGTCGATGAATCAGACGCTACGTATAACAATGCGGGAGAAATTTTGAAGGACGAATCCTTGGCCATTTGTGGAGCTAAGCTACATATTTTGCCACATGGCTTCAAATTTGACCTTAAAACCCGCCAGCCTATTCTCAATAATGGCTCTGTAGTCAATGTCTCTGTAGGAGTTAGTTAATTAACTGTGCATCACTCCTGTAGATAAAAAACGGCGATAGAGAGTTACTATTTCTTATATGTTAAGAATTAGTTAATAAACGTTTAATTCAGCAAAATACAGTCATTATAAAATACTGGGAAAATTCTAAAAGTTTCCCAGTTTTTTAGTATCGTAACTCAGTTAGTAACTTGACGATGAAAGCCATAATATTAGCTGCTGGTGTTGGACAACGCTTGGGGAAAGATGGGCAAATCCAACCCAAATGCTTACTGAAGTTTAACGGCAAATCTTTATTAGAGCGCCATTTGATATATCTTCGTCATTATCACATAGACGAAGTAGTAATTGCCGTGGGCTACCAGGCAGAAAAAATTCAGGATGAAATCAAAGCATTGGGAGCCGAAAACTGGGTTACTACAGTTTACAATCCTGACTATACTAAAGGTAGTGTTATCAGCTTGTGGGCTTTACGTCAAGATGTTGCTGCTGCTGATGATTTATTGTTAATGGATGCAGATGTTTTGTGCGATCGCCACATCATCGAACGGCTAGTAAAGACAAATATCGCCAATTGCTTTCTGTTGGATCGAGATTTTGAAGTGGGGGATGAACCCGTAAAGCTATGTGTCAAAGATGGTTATTTAGTGGAGTTTCGCAAACAAGTGGCTCTTACCCTGTATGATTTTGCTGGCGAATCCGTGGGATTCTTTCGTTTTGAAAATGCCATCGCCCGCCAACTCGCCAGCCGTACAGAACAATATATTAATAACGGACTGCACCACCAGCCTTATGAAGAAGTAATTCGTGATTTACTATTAGAAACTCCAGAAATATTTGGTTACGAAGATATCACTGGTTTACCTTGGATTGAAATCGATTTTCCCGAAGATATTCAACGTGCCCAAAACGAGATTTTACCCCAAATTGAAATGACATAAGAGAGAAAATCTTGCAAAATAATTGAACATTCATAAGTAAAACAGGTTTGATTCATAGCTATCAAACTGAGAGGATGTTTGAAAAGTCATGATTGATGTATCAAATATTTTTACCCTACCCTAACCCTCCCCTTATAAAGGGGAGCCACTGCGTTGGACGGGTTCCCCGGCTTGAAGCAAGTGGCGTGAGGGAACTAGATTTTATTGTTTCCTCCCTTACCAAGGGGGGATTAAGGGGGGTAATAAAAATCACAGTTAACCACTTTTCAAACAAACTCTGAGCTAAACGCGTTCATATATTGCCAAATAGAGTGAATAAATATTTAGCAATCATTCTTAATACTGGCTGTTCATCTAATTTGTCAAACCAAAGCAAAATTTAACCTCCTTATATCATGTTCGGCAAAATAATTATGATTAAATCTCACGCAAAGGCGCAAAGTTTTGATTATAACTAATTAGACAAACCTGATATTACATAGTAGACAAAGGGGGGAATTTAAAGTCAGATGCAGTTGAAATAAGACCCAAAAAACTTGTAAAAAAGGCGATTGAACGCGTCTCAAAAACCATATCAATTGAAACATAATTGCGCCAAATGGATATTCAAAAAACATCTTTGCTAACTCTTGCACAATCGGAAATCGAAAATTCAAAATCCCAAATGTCATTAAGTAAATTTTCTCAACTACGACAATTGTTAGAATCGCCTCAACTGGAATTCATCATGGAAGCTCACAATGGAATTAGTGCCCGCATTGTGGAAGAAGCTGGATTTAAGGGAATTTGGGCGAGTGGATTAGCTGTTTCAGCTCAATATGGCGTTCGAGACAATAACGAAGCCAGTTGGACTCAAGTTGTAGAAATGCTAGAGTTCATGTCTGATGTTACCAACATCCCCATTTTGTTAGATGGCGATACAGGTTATGGCAACTTTAATAACATGCGTCGCTTGGTGAAAAAATTAGAACAACGGGGTATTGCTGGAGTTTGTATAGAAGATAAACTTTTTCCCAAAACCAATAGCTTTATTAATGGTAGTCGCCAAGCCCTGGCTGATATCGATGAATTCTGCGGCAAAATTAAAGCTGGGAAAGATAGCCAAACCCATGCAGATTTCTGTATCATTGCCCGACTGGAAGCTTTGATTGCTGGTTGGGATCTTTCGGAAGCATTGCGGCGAGCTGAAGCTTACCATGCAGCAGGAGCAGACGCCATTCTGATTCACAGTAAATCATCTCGTCCCGACCAAGTGCTAGCTTTTGCAAAAGAGTGGGCGGGACGTTCTCCATTGGTAATTATACCGACCAAATATTACAGCACCGCCACCGATGTGTTTCGCAAAGCCCAAATTAATTTAGTGATTTGGGCAAACCACATGATTCGAGCTGCCGTTGCTAGTATGCAAGCGATTGCCCGCGAAGTTCAAGCCAGTGAAACTTTAATCAACATTGAAGATGACATCACCCCAGTCAAGGAAATTTTCCGCTTACAAGGAGCCGACGAACTTTTAGAAGCCGAAAAACGTTATTTTAGCAACGGACGCCATCATACTCAAGCGATCGTTTTAGCTGCTACTAGAGGACAAGAATTAGCAGGATTGACTTTAGATAAACCAAAAGTCATGTTACCCCTTGGAGGTAAACCCCTGCTGAGACTTTTAGTTGATAAATTCAAAAAACTTAGCATCAACGATATCACCGTTGTGGCAGGTTACAAAGCAGAAACTATCAACGTTGCAGGTACAAAAGTTATTTGTAACCCAGATTATGCAACAACCGGAGAATTAGCATCCTTAGCCTGCGCCCAAGACAGCTTTGCCGACGAAATGCTTATACTTTATGGCGATTTATTATTTAGAAGTTATATCTTGCGAGACTTATTAGAATGTCCTGGAGAAATTGTCGCCGTGGTTGATTCTGTCATCAACTGTAAATCAGTTAGCGGTTCTCCTGACTATGCTTATTGTTCAGTTCGAGATGACCTTTCCATCTTCGGACAAGATGTTAACTTGTTGCACATCTCCAAAGCCACCGAAACCCAACTGGGAAATTCCTGCGGACGCTGGATAGGAATGTTACGCTTACGCACTCAAGGTAGAAAATGGGTGAGTGAAGCACTCAATGAATTGCAAACGCGATCGGAATTTAATAATTTGGGTTTGCCAGAATTATGCAATTATTTAATCGAACAAGGCAAACCAATCAAAGTACTTTACATTCGCG
>Ga0314812_100199_pt1 | contig 10461 bp, 10 predicted proteins | sample STEome_9_FD_202336 | JGI IMG/M metagenome (GOLD analysis project Ga0314812, IMG submission 202336) | Metatranscriptome of soil surface biofilm microbial communities from soil inoculated with nitrogen-fixing consortium DG1, State College... ...
ACCAAAATCGAAGATTTGGTGGCCCGCAATCAGTCTGGGTCTGTTCGCGGAGCGTCTCGTAGAGAAGCCCAGACTGCATTGCATCCTTCTGCCCTCTGCCCTCTGCCTTCTGCCTTCTTCACTCCCTTGTCTTTAAAGAACTTCAGGTTCCTTTTACTGGAATACCAAGCATCAGTGGTTACATTCTCAGGCTCCAAACCCCAATGCAAAACCTCAGTAATCATATCTCGTAAATAATCATTTTTCGTCTGACCATCTTGTTTATCATAAATACGATAATTTACAGGTACAGATTTACCTGATAAATCGCTGTAATACAAGGTAATTAGTTGAATCCCTTTAACTGTACGATGATGCCTTCCTGAATAAATGTAAGTAATTAATTCTGTTAGTTTCGGGTCACTATGAGGCTTATCAATTACGGTATCATCTGCACTTAATGTACCACCTACTAAATTGATATGCAGCTTAACTTCATCAAATAAATCCTTTGGCTCGTAACGCTCACGTAGCAAAAATCTGTTGACACTATCATGTGACAAATCTTCCATAATATCTGCTAAACGTGTGCAGCCTGGATACTTTGATTCTGCCAATAAAAACAGAGTGTAAGTGTTGAGGTCACACTTTGCAGTTGATGGCTTGGTAGTTACTCTGATTGTCCATGCCCTCAATAGAGACAGTGTAAATTATCTATCTTTTCAGCCCCCTACTGCTAGCGTTCGCTTATTCTTTTTTTCCTGCATTCTTTGTCTCATTTGTCAATGCGTAAGTTCTGACACAGCCCAAAAGTAAACCAGTGGGAAAGTTGAATTTAAAAATTACCATAGCAGCAAAAGCGATCGCCATCGCTTCTGTTGCTGCTGGCAAAAACCCCAAGCGCAACGCCACAGTTCCCTGTTGAGCTAGCTTTTCTCGATCTAAACCGAGTCCAGCTTTCATTAAAATAATCATTACTGCCAAAGTTCTTAATTCATCAGCAGCACCCAACACATCTTCACTGATGACATTCCGAACTTGGGGGCCAAGAATAATCCCCACTAAAATCATGCCAATTAAAGGCGGAGCGCCTAAACGACGGGCAAGTTGTCCGACAAAAAAGCCCATCATTAAAATCCACAATACACTGGCTAACATCTCATGACTCCTTGAGGTGCAATCTGTAGATTTTCACTTTCTACAGAAGAGTCAGGTAATGCATTTAGCCAAGCCCTACTCTCCCGCAGTTAGCGAAGAAAGTAGGAGCCATCAGCCTTTCAAGTGATGATTTATCGGGTTTAAAAGGCGGTTTTGGCGAGCTCCATCGCCATTGATTTGACGTTAAATTAAGGATATCATTTTTGGCGTTGCTGATTTCATATATGAAAACAATTGTGCATTATATCAAAATCCTTGTAGAGACGTTGCATTGCAACGTCTCTACATCTGAATTCATACCACAATTCAGCAAAGCCCCATTTTTTAATATTTGTTTCTTTGAGAAAGTAACAATAATACAGCTGCGATCGCCAACAAGCTCCCACTAATAAATGTTGCCTCTGCTCCCAATGTTTCCCACAAACCACCAGCTAGGAAACTAGCAGGTAAAAGTGCTATTCCCACAGCCAAATTGAAAAATCCAAAAGCAGTGCCACGCAGATTTGCAGGTATACTATCTGCTACTAATGCCAACAACAATCCTTTACTCATGCCCAGATGTAAACCATAAAGAGCAAACAATCCCCACACTTGCCAAGGTGCTTGTACGAAGGCGAAGCCCAGATATACTAAAGCGTAGAGGATAAATCCGCCTACCAATAACCCAAATCTACCCAAGCGATCGGAAAGTATTCCTATTGGATAGGCGCTGAAGGAGTAAGCTATGTTCATAACTACAAATGTCAATGGTATGAGCGAAGCAGAAATGCCTATTTGCTCGGCTCGCAGCAACAAAAACGCATTACTGGAGTTACCTAAATTGAATAGTAGCGCCACTACCACCAGCACCCAATATTTTTGACCTAAACTCTGTAAAGCTTGCCATTGCAGAGGATTGCTTCGCTTTGCTTGTGTTTCGTTTGTTTCGGGTTCGCTGACTCCCACTGTTAATAAAGCCACCGCAAAAAAACCAGGGATGAGTGCTAGCCAAAACACCAGGCGGAAGTTGTTTGCAAAAGCAGCCATTAGAGCAAACGCTATCAAAGGCCCCAAGAATGCGCCGATAGTATCAAGAGATTGACGCAATCCATAGGCTGCACCGCGTACCTCTGATGTAGTAGAATCAGCAACTAAAGCATCACGGGGTGCAACTCGGATACCTTTGCCAAAGCGATCGCCAAATCGAGCTATTAACACCCCAGTTGGACTGGTAGCTACAGCAAATAAAGGTTTCACAAAGGTAGATAACCCATAGCCAAACACCGCTAAACCCTTACGATTTCCCAAGCGATCGCTCAACACTCCCGAAAAAACTTTCAAAACTGAAGCTGTTGCTTCCGCAATGCCTTCAATAATACCCACAGTCAATACATTCGCCCCTAAAGCTGATACCAGAAACAAGGGTAAGAGCGAATTAATCATCTCAGAGCTAATATCCGTCAGCAAACTGACGAACCCCAACACCCAAACAGTACGCGGAATTGTCTGAAAAAATTTATTTTGTAGTTGCATATTGACTGCTACTCTGACAAATACCGTAGATATATAATGATTCTCTTTTAACTTTTGCTTTTTGTACTAGCATTCAAAGCTGATAACCGCGTTTTCCCATTAGAATAGCAATATATGATACGCCCCAGCGAAGCGTGTACCAAGCGGTATGATATGGTGTCATCATCAGAAAATAATTACCAGCCTGTTGAAAATTCTCCAACAAAAGTAGATAAATTTTTAGTTTGTGGGCTAGGAAGTTTGGGTCAACATTGTGTTGCTATCCTCAAAGAATATGGTGCCATTGTTAATGCCATCGATTTAGAACAACCTCAAAATTTACAAATTCCAAATTTATTAAATTTATTAGAAAATTTATTCTTTGGAGATTGCCGTCAAGCTAGTGTTTTAGAACAAGCAGATATTAGTCAGTGCCGGACTATCATTTTAGCCACTGGTAACGAACGAGTAAATATAGAAGCTGCTTTGGCAGCAAGGCTTTTAAATCCTCAAGTTCGTTTAGTGATACGTTCTGACAAACAAAATCTCAATCAACTTTTAAGTCAAACTCTTGGTAATTTTATTGCCTTTGAACCGAATCAAATTTCTGCTTCTGGCTTTGCTGTTGCAGCCCTTGGAGACGAGCATCTTGGCTATTTTCAAGTGGAAGAACACCAATTTCGGGTAGTCAAGCATCAAATTCAAATGCACGATCGCTGGTGCAATCAACTGCATATACACGAACTGAATACTCAAAATCTCCGTGTTTTATATCACACTGATGATGCATCTATTTTAACTAAAGAATTTCATCAGTGGGAACCAGAGAGAAAATTATGCCCGGACGATACTATTATTTATATTGAAGTCAAAGAGCAACTCCAAAGTTTGAAAAAAGTTGCCATTAAGCCACAGCGTAACTGGCAGCACTTATGGCAAGAAATCATATTGGGTAGAGTTTGGAAAAATTTCCAACAACAAATTCCATCTTGGAGGCGAAAATTACATACCTATCAAAGTTTGCGGGTAGCAATCATCTGCGGACTGACAGTAATTTTTCTTTGGTGCATTGGAACAATTATTTATATCTTAAATTATCCTCATAGTAATGTAGTCGAAGCCTTTTATGGTACTGCTGTTTTACTATTAGGAGGATATGGAGATTTATTTGGCGGTATTAACTTTCAAACTCCACCAGAACCAGCCCAACACATGCCTGGATGGTTGCGATTATTTAGTTTGGCACTAACTTTAACGGGTATAGGCTTTGTTGGGGTATTATATGCATTGCTCACTGATGTCCTTTTAAGTTCAAGATTTCAATTTTTCAAGAGTTACCAACCATTAATCCCCGTAAAAAACCATGTTGTACTCATTGGATTAAATCGAGTCGGTCAAAGAGTAGCAGCTTTATTAGAAAAATTCAAACAACCTGTGGTGGGTATTAGTAGCACAGGATTGGGCATAGATTTTTTCCATAAAATACCAGTAATTATTGATAGTATTACTGATGCTTTAGGAAAAGTGAATTTAGCTAATAGTAAAAGTGTCGTTGTAGTTACAGACGATGACATGGAAAATTTAGAAATAGCTTTGATGGTACACGCCCAAAGTCCTACAACTCGTGTGATTATCCGGACTTACGACCGAAATTTTCGTGATAATGTCGCACGCTTATTTCCTTATGCTCAAGTTATTTGCACCTCTGCGATTTCCGCAGAAGTTTTTGTAGCTGCGGCTTTCGGAGAAAATATTCTCAGCTTGTTTAACTTTGGTACTCAAAGTATTTTAGTAGTGGAGTATACCATTGAAGCCGGCGATACACTCAATGGATTACTCTTGGCTGAGGTTGCCTATGGTTATGGAGTAGTGCCAATTTTATACCAAAATTTCAAGCGATCGCCAGTCAAATTAATGCCTTCTGATAATATACAACTTACCGTTGGCGATCGCCTCATCGTTCTAGCCAATACCAATAGTCTTCAGCGCATTGAACGAGGTGAAATGTTTAACAAAACTTGGCAAGTAGAAATCGAAAAAGCATTAGCTGAAGATGCCATCTTTGATGGTGCCAATGAAATCAGTATTATCTCAGGATGCAGTATCGGCACAGCGAGAAAATTAATGGATAATTTGCCCGGACTACTACCAAAAGCATTATATAAACAACAAGCTTTACGTCTAGTGCGGAGACTATCTAAATTAAGAGTAACGGCTAGGTTAAAACACTTTTCTGATAACTGAATAATGTAGAATTCAGAAGTCAGAATTCAGAAGTCAGAAGTCAGAACTCAGAACTCAGAATTCACAGCGTTACTGATTTAATTATGAATTGTTTTTTGTTAAATTAATATTGTGAATTATTAATCAAACGTATAACTACAGATAGATGTAACTTTACATTGCGTTACGTTAGATTATATATAAAATATTAAAATGAAAGTCGTCATTAAAGTTTGCGGCTTGCCGCATTCATCAAAAAGTCAGACTTGAATTTATACTGAATTCTGACTCCTGAATTCTGAATTCTTCTTGATTAATTCCAGGGGGAAAACCGTACATATTGGATAGGTTTTCTGCATCCTACTATCTAATTCTAGCTGGATACAATCAAAGTGTGGCTTAATCAATGCTGTTTTCTAGAAAAACCATACAGCATTAGCAGGAGAGCGAAAATATGGGAAATCAATTCAAAACAGCTGCTTTGTTAGCTGCACTAAGTGGTCTTTTAATAGCAATTAGTTACTGGGTAATTGGTGGTACTAGTGGCTTATTGGTTGGAATCGGCTTAGCAGCAGTAACAAATCTGTTTTCCTGGTATCAATCGGATAAAATTGCCCTTGCAGTATATCAGGCACAGCCTGTGAGTGAAAGGGAAGCACCGGGACTTTATCGAATTGTGGAAAAGTTGTCTCGTCGTGCGAATATTCCTACACCTAGAGTTTATATTGTTCCTAGCCAAACTGCTAACGCCTTCGCTACAGGGCGCGATCCAGAACATGCTGCTGTTGCTGTTACTGAAGGCATTTTGAATATATTACCAGAGGACGAACTCGAAGGCGTTATCGCCCACGAACTCACCCACATTATTAATCGTGACACCCTCACGCAAGCGGTTGCTGCAACAGTAGCCGGTGCGATTTCATTCCTCGCACAAATGGTAAGTTACAGCCTGTGGTTTGGTGGTGGTTCGCGAGACAGCGACAGGGGTGGAAATCCTTTGGGTGTTTTGTTAACTGTAATGCTTGCGCCATTAGCTGCAACAATTATTCAGCTGGCAATTTCACGCACAAGAGAATTTTCCGCTGATGCTGGTTCTGCAAAATTAACTGGTAATCCCCGTGCTTTAGCTAGAGCTTTACAAAGATTAGAAGCTACAGCTAGACAGATGCCTTTAAACACTAATCCAGCTTTCGAGCCATTATTAATTATTAATTCCATTTCTGGACAATTTTTGGGTAACTTATTCTCCAGTCACCCGGCTACAGAAGCGCGAGTTGCAGCATTATTAAAATTAGAACAACAGCTGACAACAAGAGCTTAATTGAGTATTGGGCATTGGTAACAATTCCCAATCCCAAATCTAAAATCCAAAATTGAATTGGCTTTGCAATTAAGGATGTTTTAAAGATGACTTCTAACAACATCGAATCCGTTGAAGCTACATTTGTGGAAACAACTGAATCTACAGTAATTGTAGAAATCAGTTCTCAAACTGATGCATTAGTAGAAATTGAAATGGCTGGTGAAAGTGATGAAGTGAAGCGCGAAACCAAAGCGCTAATTGAAGCACTAAAAAGACGCGCTCAAGCCGAAGCTGATTCCGCAGGTACTCTCACTCGTGAAACTTATTTAAATGCCGTGCGTCGAGCCAGAGAATTGGTTGAAGGAAGGAAATTGATTGAAGGCGATCGCCTGCAATTAGAAAATGCTTTGGCAGTATTTCAAGACGAAGCCCAAAGAAATTGGCACTTGATGATGAAGGATTTAGTAGACTTCAATTATCGCTTACAGAAAGCTGCCAAAGCTGCTTGGGAAGCCTTCAATCATCCTTATTCTCAAAATTAAATAGTTGATGCCAAAAGCAGTTTATATCAATTGCACATTAGACTTCTTGAAGAAGTCGGGAAAAGGGGAAAGGGAAAGGGGGAAAAGGAAAAGGAGGAAAGGGAAAAGGTTAAAGGGAAAAGGGTTTTTATTTGCCCTTTTTCCTTTAACCCTTACCCTTTTCCCCACTTCTCTTAGAAGTCTAGTCAACAGTCAACAACTACCACAAGTAGTTATGCTTTTTCAGCGTGTATTAGCTTACCCTGAATTTAACCTTTGACACACATAACTTGTTTCAAAGTTGCCACAACTTCCACCAAATCTGCTTGATTTGCCATCACTTGTTCTATTGGTTTATAAGCACCGGGAATTTCATCCAAAACCCCAGCATCTTTGCGGCATTCTACACCTTGAGTTTGCTCAATTAAATCATCAAGAGTGTAGACATTTTTGGCTTTATTTCTAGACAATAACCGACCAGCACCGTGGGAGCAAGAACAAAAACTGTGGGCATTACCTTTACCTTTAACAATGAAAGACTTTGCCCCCATTGAACCAGGAATAATCCCATAATCTTCTGTTTGGGCGCGCACTGCACCTTTACGAGTAACATACACATCCTCGTCAAAATGCACTTCTTTTTCGGCGTAATTGTGATGACAATTCACCTGCAATAAAGGTTTAGTTGCTTTTCCACCTGCGAGATGTTTCTCGACTATGTGCTTAAAACGCGCCATCATCACATCGCGATTCACACGGGCATAATCTTGCGCCCATTGTAAATCGTGCCAGTATGCTTGGAATTCTGGCGTACCAGCCACAAAGTAAGCCAAATCGGGATCGGGTAATTTCTCACCCGCCATCTTGGCTAATTCCTTGGCTGTGTTAATGTGACACTGAGCAAGATTATTGCCAATGTGGCGCGAACCAGAATGCAGCATTAACCAAACTTGATTCTCTGTATCGAGGCACACTTCAATAAAATGATTTCCTCCACCCAGAGAACCCATTTGTTTCATTGCTTTGCTTTGGATGTCTTGTACGCCGCGATGCAAATCTTTAAAATCATTCCAACCTTGCCAATTAGTAACAGGTTTTTCAACGTCTTTGTTTTCGTTAAATCCTGTAGGAATTGCTGCTTCAATATCCAAGCGGATTTTTTTGAGTTTACCTTCCAATTGTTCGCCAGTAAATGGCGTTTTGATGGCACCCATACCACAACCCACATCTACGCCGACAGCAGCAGGTATAATTGCTTCTTTGGTGGCTATTACAGAACCAACTAAAGCACCTTTACCTAAATGAACATCTGGCATTAAAGCTAGGTGTTTAAATACAAATGGCAGCGATGCCACATTTTTTGCCATCTTGGTTTCTTCTGGCCCCAAAGCGTGATTCGCCCAAGATAAAACGGGTGTTGGTGTAGTAATTTCTAACTGTTCGTAGGGCATAATTTTCTAATTTGAGATTTTTAATTTTAAGTTTTAAATTGGTAATTTGGCATTAGGTGGGGAAGAGACTTCTATGAGAAGTCGGGGAAAAGGGGAAGGGGAAAGGGGGAAAGGGGGAAAGTTTGGTATTTTCCCTTTCCCCTTTAACCTTTCCCCTTTAACCTTTCCCCTTTAGTCAACGGTCAACACTTTCAATTTCAATGCCCGCATGACAAAATAATTTTATATTACAAACATAATACATTTTCATCTTTCCTACCTCCTCAGCCCCATCCCTACACAATGAAAAAAAAGATGTATTAAAATTTGTAAAGAAAATAATTCTGATTAAAACAGTTTTTACACTTCTTACACAATACCTATGACAGTGCGTCAAGATACAATCTGGGAACGTTTTTTATCGCCTGTAGCGCGTTTTTTCATTAATGAAGATGAGTTGCGGCGTTATCAACAGAGTATTGATTGGGAGAAAGAAAGCGATCGCTTTCGCCGAGCTGATGTCATAATTCCATCGTACTACAGCAATCAAAACTTTCACGGCATCAAAGGCGGATATCTTACTTCTGATGCGGCGGTTACTTACGACCCGATAACGCAGTATGTTTTGCTACCTAACGAAAATCTGATTCGTCAGGGTTTAATTGATGCTGTCAAAGTCAAACCACGACGCATACTCGATTTAGGTTGTGGTACGGGTTCCACTACTTTAATGTTGAAACAAGCTTTTCCTGAAGCCGAAGTGATTGGTTTGGATTTATCACCTTATATGTTATTGAGGGCACAACATAAAAGCCAAGCTGCTGGTTTGGATATAGTCTGGCGACATGGAAATGCTGAGAAAACTGGTTTGAGTGATGCAACATTTGATTTGGTGACAGCTGCTTTACTATTTCACGAAATACCAGATGCGGTGTCATTGGCAATTTTGCGGGAAAGCTTCCGGTTGCTGGTAACTGGAGGACAAGTGTTAATTCAAGATGGCAACCAAAAGACTCTGCGTCAATTAGAATGGCTCAATGACCTTTTTGAAGAACCATATATTCGTGAGTATGCCAATGGTAGCGTTGATGCGAATATGGGTGCAGCAGGGTTTGAAGCTGTGCGAACTCAAGAGGTTTGGTGGATAAATCAGGTAACTAGCGGTATTAAACCGATTGCATCGGAAAATATCCGTCAAGCGAGTGCAATTTCAATAGACACCACAATAGATAATAATAATTTGGAGGAACTTGGATCGCCAGCGTTTGGCATAATCGCATGACTTTAAAGGCAGTTCTCTTTGATTTTAATGGTGTCATCATTAACGATGAGCAAATCCACCTGCAACTGATTGATGAGATTCTCATTCAAGAGAATCTGCAACCACAGCGGGTTGATGAGCGTCAAACTTCTTTAGGACGCAGCGATCGCGCTTGTTTTACTCAACTACTCTCCAATCGTGGTAGAGTCGTGACGGAAAAATATTTAACTCAACTGCTGCACCGCAAAGCTGAAGCTTACACGCTAGAACTGGAAAAAATTGAGAAACTGCCTTTATATCCAGGTGTGGAAGACTTAATCTATCAAGTGCGATCGCGTAATCTGAAATTAGGATTAGTCAGTGGTGCTATTCGCAAAGAAATAGATCTGGTACTACATCGGGCTAAACTAAACGAATACTTTAAAATTATTGTCGCCGGTGATGACATCACTGCTAGTAAACCAGAACCCGATGGTTATCTACTAGCAGTGAAAAAGTTGAGCGAAGAATACCCCCAATTGAATCTCCAGCCGCAAGAATGTCTAGCAATTGAAGATACACCAGCTGGTATTCAAGCAGCAAAGCGATCGCACATGCAAGTGGTGGGTGTAGCGAACACTTACCCCTTTCACATGCTTCAGCGCTGCTGTAACTGGACTGTCGATTACCTCACTGATTTAGAACTCCAACGCGTGCAGGAAGTTTATTCTCAAAAACAGTCCCAGCCATCAGTGAGTGAATGATAAAATATTCATTGGTGAATCAATTACGGGGAATTAGCTCAGTTGGTAGAGCGCTGCGATCGCACCGCAGAGGTCAGGGATTCGAGTTCCCTATTCTCCATTTGTCCGTTGTGGAAATTATAGCAGGGAAGAGGCAATAGTTTGGTAGTGGAGTGTTTTAGCTAATTTGGTGCTTTAGTTTTTGCTTGATTCCTCCTCAAAAACTGGATAAAGATGTTTGAGTTTGACTCTGGCATCTTCAATGCCTGATCGCACTTAATATAAGTGGTAGGTATGGCGATCGCATCCTTAGTTTTTAACGATATGCAATGATTTGTCCCAAATGCTTGAGGATTTTTAGAACCTGATAAAG
>Ga0314812_100201_pt1 | contig 10426 bp, 7 predicted proteins | sample STEome_9_FD_202336 | JGI IMG/M metagenome (GOLD analysis project Ga0314812, IMG submission 202336) | Metatranscriptome of soil surface biofilm microbial communities from soil inoculated with nitrogen-fixing consortium DG1, State College... ...
CTGGGCTTTGACTATTTCAATCAACTATTGCAGGTAGAGTAGTTGCATCACAACTAATTAGGCAGTGGGTTGTTCAAGATTAACCTTGACAACTTTGTTCTTTTCTTGCTCCAACTTGGGCAGTGTCAAATTCAAGATACCGTCTTTATAATCTGCGGTGACGTTAGTATTTTGAATCCGAGCAGATAGAGGAATTACACGTTGGAATTTACCATAGTAAAATTCGCTCTTGGTAGTGCCATTGTTTTCGGTTTTAGTTTCAGACTTGCGCTCACCGCTAATGCGAACAGCATCTTCAGTGACTTGAATATCTAGGTCTTTAGCGTCGATTCCTGGCAGTTCTAGCTTCAAGTGCAAAGCATCATCAGTTTCTTTTAGTTCAGCAGCCGGAACTTTGATAAAGCCTCTGTCAAACAATGTAGACGGTACTCTGGTATCTTCAAATAAGCTGTTGATTTGACGTTGTAGAGTGTCAATTTCTCTCCAAGGATTCCAACGAACTAGTGCCATAACTTTCGCTCTCTTTAATTAGTTATTGTTTATTCGTTTTTGCACTGCGTTTTGTGCTTACATGTTCATATTATCTTTGACTAAAAGACCTGTAAATTCGGTTTTCATCACTTGAGATAATGATGATTACCGCACTAAATTAAAGATGTAAAAGATTACGGTTTACTATAATTTTTGAGTTCGGTAAACCGAAATAATAACTGATTAGTGTCTAATTCTCTCTGCTCTGCCCTTGGTGCATATTTGTATCAATTTGAAAATGATACTGTATTAGGGAACTCGAAAAAATAAATTGTTCCCGTTCAGGTCGTTGACTGTCAACGGTCAACGGTCAACAGTCTTCTGTGGAATATTTTTTTACTTGGAAGTCCCTTAGATATTTATACTTTGGGGAATTTGCGAAGGTAGCAAGAATTTGTAAGGCATGATTCTTGTACGATTCCTTTGAGTAATTTCTTGCTCAATTGCTTTGAGTTGGTTTTGAAAAGTTGCCAAGGCGGAACTAATTTGTGGCTTGGATTGAAAATATGAATTAGAGTATTGCCCTAGCTGTGTATAGTAAACTGAGCCAAGCAAATAAGTTAAATTCAGTTGACTTTTAGCTTGGTCTAGGGGAGGTAACATACTCATAAAGTCGCCTACTTCATAGAAATTTGTAGGCGCTGGAGAGTAACTAGCTAGAGAAAAAGCAGGTGCATAGGTCATGAGTTCCCCTTGGGCAAAATTAACCGCCGCGTGTTGAGCGCTAGCTGTGAAAATAATGGTGGAAATAGCATCAATTAAATAATCTAGGGTTTTAATTGTGCCTGAAGCGTCTTCACCAAAATTTTGTAGGCGGCCTCCTTGTTGGGAAATTAATTCCTTTGCCCAATTTTGTAAAGCTTGGTCTGCTAGTAACTGTTGGCTATTGGTATAGTAACTGCTTAAATAATCACGCACCCATTGATGAATTGCATTCCAAATCAGCAGTCCATCATCTCGATAAGGATATTCAGGAAGTTGAGAAATTCGGTCAACACCGCGACTTGTTAAAGTTTTGGGAAACATTACATCATTGAAATGATGCAAATAATCTTGGGTAGCTTGAATAGTAAGTTGGCGATCGCTCTCAATTGTACTAGCTAAAAGTGCATCTACCTGACGGCGATCGGCAATCAAAAGTTGATGTGCGCCGTAATTGATTAATATGGTTCCTTCAAAGTGGGGTTCTAGTAAAATCCTGAGATGATGGTTCGCTGGTAACCGCCGTTTAGTAGCAATTACAAAGGGTTCGATAAATAAGTGAGTCCGACCAAGATGGCTAACTAATTCATGGTAATTGCTATCTGCCATTTGCACAATGCTTTTGGCGATCGCCCAATTCTCACCATCCAGAGGTGTGAATACTGGGTGTTGAGACTGACACTGAATGGCTAGTGGTATTAAAGACCGAGATGGGTTACTAGATGGTGGTACTACAAATAACGCTAAAGGCGAATAAATATACTTTTGTTGATTTGGAAAACTGCCATTTTCCATATTATTTAACTTAGAGTAATCAGCTTTATAAAGCCGACCTTCCCGCCTTGCAGCTTCCAAAGAATCATTACCAATACCAACAATTTCTTGATATTGTTGGTTGCTAATTTGTAAAATTTCTTCTTGTTGTAATACTTGTTGCAGCATCATTGGATTCGGCCCAGCGACTTGCATGTAACCAAAAACCAAATCTTCTTTAAACCTAGAACTAATTTCTGGTAAAGGTATTTTCATAAATAATTTGTTGTAATCTTCGAGACTTCTATTACTTGCAGATTCATTGCTAGAAAAGCCCAAATCACTAGAAGATACTTCAATATTATTTAGTTCTAACAATTTAATATCAGAATCAAGGATTTTTTTGAAGGCTAAATTGAGTAAATCTGTAATTGAATCTTCTAAATTAAATGGTGCTAAAAATTCTATATTTCCAGGCTCTTTATGGAATTCATGCAGTTCAAATTCCTCATCAATACTTTTAATTGTTTCCTGAAAGTCTGATATTGTAGGACTATTATACGAAACAATACTAAATGCATTATATCCAACAATTTCTTCTGTAATTTCTTGAGTAAGTGATGCTAAATTTAAAGCAACTTTTTCCAAATCTTGACAAGTTTTAGCATCTCGAATTTTTTGCTGCAAATATTCTAAAGCTTTTACTTTGTTATCAATGACTGAGTTATGAGTTTTGGTATTACCATCGACTCCATAAGAAACATGAAAATCTGAAGAATTTGCTAGTTTGATTAAAGCATCATTTACTAAAATCAGTGTTATTTTTTGAGCTACCGAAAGTACCCATTTTAAATTTGGTAACTCTTGAATTGGAACCTGTATTTTTATCACTGGTAATGGCAGAGCGCCCGTCAGAGCTAAAGGAGGGATATAATTATAGTTATAGTTATATTGCATGTAGTGTAAGGAAGATTTACTAAGCTTTACTAATTTATATAAAATGAGGAGAACATTCTGCACATCTGTTTTTGAGAGACTTAAAGAAGAAGATATAACATGAGAAGCTAGAGACATATTTTTCCTATTTTTAGTAAATTTTCCCTATTGATTATGAAATAAATATATCTATGACATAGATATAAATCATCAAAAAACAGGGCGCTGTTTGATAACAGCACCCTCAATTGTTTGCCTATTTCCTGAGCAGATATTTCGCTAACAAATCTTTTTAGATACTCAATCAGGTAGCGAAAATTATGCTTTTTTCCTAATCTCTTGATATTTGCGTTGGTTTACAGTTGCATCGCCATTACTGAGTTTTGGCACATCTTGACACAAAACTGGTATGAGATAGTTAAGCCAAAATTTGCTGAGCGATCGCTCATATCGTATCTTGTTAAACACTTATCAATTATGATTGATGTGGTGGATGCTCTGACCCACAGCAATTTTAATCATAGGTGATTACCTGGATTTCGATATCAAGAGATTGTAATCTTTTATTACCTAGCCAATGTGATATTACTGGTTACAGAATAACTTTAACTGTTGCAGTTAACCTGAGTAATAATACTGAGTTTAAAGGGAATTTTACAGATACTTCCAGGGTAGAAAACAGGGATTTATATTAGGGACTTCCAAATAAAAAAATATTCCACAGAAGACTGTTGACTGTTGACCCTTAACAGTCAACAGTCAACGGTCAACGCTTTAACCAGAATAATTTATTTTTTGGAGTTCCCTTAATATCTGGGGAATGTGGGTTAATGGTGATGATGATGATGGTGATGGTCAGCTAATTGCGGATTAACTGCCACAGTTTCCTCTGACAACAACTGTGCGATATAAGGTTCTGACCATTGCGCTGCCATCGCTAAAAATTCCGGATGGTCATTGACGCAAGGCATTTGTACGTAATTTATACCAGAATGCTGTTTTTCCAAAGCATGGATGATGTGATGTACATCCAACAGAGTTTCGTGGTTTTCCGTAGCAAAACCTATTGGCATAAATATCACTATTTTTGCACCCAGTTGAATCAAGTTAGTTGCAGCTTGTTGTGCATTTGGCTGCGTCCACTCAATCAAAGGCGTGTCGTGATTGAGCCAACCTACAGAAATTAAAGGATAGCGGTTAATCAATTTATCTCTTACTAAATCGTATAGCGCCTGACTTTCGGTAATTCCAGAGGTGAATCCTTTGGCTTTGTGGGGACAGCCGTGATTCATCAGTACAATACCGATTTGAGAGGGTAGGTAAGCTGCTGCTAAATCAGCGTTAATTTTTTCCTCAACTAAATGAGCCATCAAATCGATGTAGGCTGGTTCGTTGAAGAAAGAAGGAATATAGCGCTGTGCTTGAATCCAGTGTTCTTCACCATCAGTCAACTCAACAAGGGCATTGTTAACTTGCTCGATGGCAATTCCACTGGTAAAAATAGAATCAACAACCAGCAGTGGATAAATTAGCAGCTTGTCAAACCCTTGGTTTTTGATTTCTGCTAAAACTTGTTTGGGTAAGAAAGGCGCGCAAAAGTTGAAAGCTTTGAAAACTTGGACATTATTGCCCCATTTTTCTTGTAAATTCTTCTCTATCCCAGCACGCTGCTGTTCAAAGATGGCATTGTGTGGGGAAATAAAATCGTGGTGTGTGTGTCCCCACTCATGGCGGTCAAATAGTGCCAAAAGTTTTGCCAGTGGCGGATAAATCCAGGTTGGCACTGGTGCGAATTTGGCGGTGAGTAGATTTAAAGCCTGTTCGTTATAGTTAGCGAAATCTTCGTAGCTTTCGACTTCGCCATAGCCCATAAGCAGTACAGCTACACGGTCTTTACCTAATAATTGCTCGTGAGTATGTTGTAGTTTTTCCGGCGTTGCAACCACAATAACTTCCTCAATATAACCAGAGTGCAGAGAATTTAAAGCTAGGGGATTAGCTTGAACATTTCCCCTACTAATAAATTATTATCACATCCCCCCGGATGGGATAGGTGCAAAAATCAAAATAATACATCAAAAGACACACTTGGATAATTACTGGATACTGGCGTTCACTTTGATATGGTTCGTGGCGTGGTAAGGTACGCTTTCAAAGCTGCTAACTCTGGTAAATAAAGATTTGGGTGTGATTAACACTACAGGCAATCAGCAATTAAACGAGATGAAAAATATTTTTCATCTTGATTGAGATCGAACTGCATAATCCGTCAAAGTCGGCCGTGTAACTCCTTAGGAAGACGGAGATGCTTCTCAAGCCAAGAGTAGCTATCAGTCAAAGTTCGATTTGTATCACTCAATCATTTACAAAGGAGTTACCATCATGTCTATTACTTCTTACTCAGAAGATCTCATCCCCGAAATTTTATACGCTCCCAGTGTTGTACCACAGTCAAGTGTTACAACTGAGCCGGAGAAACAACCAGGTATTCTTAGAGATATTTCTGGATGCGTTGCAATTTTTGGGCCGATTCAGATTTGTTACGACCTTAATCTCAGCACGCCTAGTGCAGCAATTTCTCTGAAAGTAGCTGGTGTGACTGTTGTGTCAGGAGAAATCAGTCCTCAACACCCATGTCTTGAATTGAAAGGTGATTATAGTGTCGCCAAATGGGACTTAGAAATATGTTTACGAATCCCTGAACAGCGAATTACTTTATCAGGTAAAGCTTGCGTAACTTTCAAAGGATGTAAGAGTTTCGACATCACACTGTTTCACTGGGGACAGACAGATTTATTCCAACCAACTAACTTTGTTGTGTACCACAACATTACTGTAACTAAAAATGGGGTACAGTTTCTTCCAAATGCTATTTCGTTGAATACTGACGGCACTCGTGCGACAGTTACTACAAGTAACTTTGATGGTGTATTGTCCGTTGGGCAGCAATATACTATTACTGTCCTTGGTGGCCCAGTTTTTACTGCTAAATATGTTAGTGTCGATGGATTAACTTATAAGTTTGACAATCTGCATCAATAGTAGATATGTGAAATTTAATTTAAAGTCACCTGACAATGCATAAAGTTGCTTAATTTAATTAGACTAAGCACTTGTGTAGGAAAAGTTTTTTACCTCAGGTTGAATTTGCGATCGCAATACTCAAACTATTGAAAATTAGCGCTATCACTGGAATCTCAGTTTGATAGCGCTTTTATGTATCTTCAGAAATCATCAGCTACAGTTTGAGTTATTAATAATTGTGCAAGCTGCTAACACGCAACAAAGAAATGAGTATAATTATTTGCCCTGGAATCCATGAATCAGCTTTGACTGAATCTTTTATATCGGGATTGTTAAATGGCTCAATAGACCAATATCAAGCTGATATACTCGTTTTTCCGGGGAAAGACTTTTTGAGTTTATCCGCTTTGCACATTTTAGAGTTTTTGCGCCATCGCCTAAAAAACCCTTTGGAATCGACATTAATATTTATTAGCTTTAGTGCTGGCGTCGTTGGGGCCATCGGTGCGGCGCATTTGTGGCAACTTTTGGGTGGTCGTGTGAAAGCGTTTATTGCTATAGATGGATGGGGGGTGCTACTACAGGGAAATTTTCCAATTCATCGAATGAGTCATGATTATTTCACTCATTGGAGTTCTAGTTTGCTTGGTTGTGGGCAATATAACTTTTATGCAGAACCAGCAGTCGATCATATGTCAATTTGGCGATCGCCTGAAACTGTACAGGGTTGGGGGATAGATTCATCCATTGGAATTTTTCCCCCTAAAGGCTATCTGAGTGCAGCTGCATTTTTGCGTATGCTGTTAGAACACTATGAAGCAAATTAATCCGGACAATGGAGTAAGTAAACAGGAGTTAGGAATGAGGAGTTAGGAGTTAGGAGTTAAAAGTGCTGAGTGTGGAAGCCTGGGAAGATGAAGTTATGGGGTAATGGGCGTAGTTTCCCCCCACCTCCCCACCTCCCCACCTCCCTACCTCCCCTCCCTCTCTACCCCATGCCCTATATCCCATGCCCCATCTACCCAAAGTAACTGATGTTTCCAACAGAACCTGCCGCTGTTAATAATGGATTTGGCGCACTGCTAAAAAACCGTGGTTTTATGCTGCTGTGGATTGGGCAATTAGTGTCCCAGTTAGCAGATAAAGTTTTTTTTGTTTTGATGATTGCTCTCTTGGAGAACTACTCGCCGCTTCCAGGTTTAGCAGAAAACTCAATGTATTCAACTTTGATGCTGGCATTTACAATACCAGCGATTTTGTTTGGTTCTGCTGGCGGTATCTTTGTTGACCGCTTGCCAAAAAAGCTGATTATGGTCGGTTCAGATGTGGTGCGGGGACTATTAACCCTGTGTCTGCCTTTTTTGCCACGAGAATTCCTAATTCTGTTAATCTTGACTTTTGCCATTTCCTCTGTCACCCAGTTTTTTGCACCAGCTGAGCAAGCCGCCATTCCCTTGTTGGTGAAGCGAGAGAATTTGTTAGCAGCCAACGCACTGTTTAGCAGCACCATGATGGGAGCTTTAATTGTTGGCTTTGCCGTGGGAGAGCCGATTTTGAGTTTGGCAAAAAGCTTTATGGGTTCGGAATACGGTCAAGAGGTTGTGGTTGGAGGACTATACATATTGTCAGCTGCTATTATGCAGCCAATTCAATTTAAAGAACACAAACCACCAAGGGAACATCAAGGCGAAAATCACCCTTGGGCTGAATTTACCGCCAGTCTACGCTATCTCAAGAAAAACCGTTTGGTCTTGAATGCAATGCTGCAACTAACAACTTTATATTGTGTGTTTGCAGCCTTAACGGTGTTGACCATTCGTTTAGCTGAAGAGTTTGGCCTCAAAGAAAAACAATTTGGCTTTTTCTTAGCCGCAGCCGGTGTGGGTATGGTATCCGGTGCAGCGCTTTTAGGCCACTGGGGCGATAAATTGCACCACAAACCCTTACCTTTAATTGGCTTTTTGATGATAGCCCTAGTTTTAGGGATGTTTACTTTTACGCACAATTTATTGTTGGCATTGGGACTGTGTGCAATTTTAGGTGTTGGTGCTGCCTTTATTGGTGTACCTATGCAAACTTTAATTCAACAGCAAACACCATCAACCATGCATGGTAAAGTGTTTGGCTTTCAAAATCACGCTGTCAACATTGCCTTATCTGTACCCTTAGCAATTACTGGGCCGTTAACTGATGCTTTGGGATTGAGAACAGTGCTTGTGGTTATGAGCATCGTTGTTGTACTTGTCGGCGTTTGGGCTTGGCAAAATACCCGCAGAGTCTTGCAAGACGTGATTTAACTAATGTAGGCTAGTAATCTGGCTTTATTTTTAATCTATAAATTAAATTAATCGGCATTTAATTGAAGTTTTCTATTAAAATGAAATCTTAACTACAGAAGTCAGCATTAACTTTAGCTATAGTCTGAGGTTTGACCGTGCGTTCACAAAGCGTCTCCGTGGGAGAATTGCCTTCCCAAATCAGTATTCCACAAGCCGAGAATCACCAACAGTCCCGCAAAAACCCGCCAGTAGTGCCCAAACGTGCATCTGGCGGTTTTGCTCTGCTTGACAGTCTTCATCGCCACGGCGTTGAGTATATTTTTGGTTATCCTGGTGGGGCGATTCTGCCGATTTATGACGACCTCTATAAGGTGGAAGCTACTGGTGCAATTAAGCACATTCTAGTGAGACACGAACAAGGCGCAGCCCACGCCGCTGACGGTTACGCACGTGCCACAGGTAAGGTAGGAGTATGTTTTGGTACTTCTGGCCCAGGAGCAACAAACTTGGTAACAGGCATCGCCACAGCCTACATGGATTCCATCCCGATGATTGTAGTCACGGGACAGGTTTCACGTCCAGCCATCGGTACAGATGCGTTTCAAGAAACTGATATTTATGGGATCACGCTACCAATTGTCAAGCATTCCTATGTAGTGCGCGATCCCAAAGATATGGCGCGCATTGTTGCCGAAGCCTTTCACATTGCTAGCACCGGGCGTCCAGGGCCAGTTTTGATAGATGTGCCTAAGGATGTAGCTTTAGAAGAATTTGACTATGTACCTGTGAAACCAGGTTCAGTAAAGTTACGCGGTTATCGTCCCACAGTAAAGGGAAATCCCCGGCAAATTCAGGCAGCAATTGGGTTGATTACTGAAAGTCGTCGTCCCCTACTTTATGTAGGTGGTGGTGCGATCGCCGCTGGTGCCCATGAAGAAATCAAGCAATTAGCTGAGTTATTCAATATCCCCGTCACCACAACTTTAATGGGGATCGGTGCCTTTGACGAACATCATCCCCTAGCTTTGGGAATGTTGGGAATGCACGGCACCGCTTACGCTAACTTTGCTGTGAGTGATTGTGACTTGCTAATTTGCGTCGGCGCAAGATTTGACGATCGCGTCACTGGCAAATTAGACGAATTCGCCTCCCGCGCCAAAGTAATCCACATCGACATCGACCCCGCCGAAGTCGGTAAAAATCGCATTCCCGAAGTCCCCATCGTCGGCGATGTGCGTAACGTGTTGATTGACTTGTTGCGTCGCTGCAAGGAAACAGGCATCAAAGCGACACCAAATCAAAATCAAGAGTGGTTAACTAAAGTTAACCGTTGGCGGGAAGAGTATCCTCTGGTAGTACCCCACCATCCCGACAGCATTTCACCCCAAGAAGCAATCCAAGAAGTCAGCCGCCAAGCACCCAACGCCTTCTACACCACAGATGTGGGACAACATCAAATGTGGGCAGCGCAATTTCTGAAAAACGGCCCAAGACGCTGGATTTCTAGCGCAGGTTTAGGAACTATGGGTTTTGGCGTACCTGCTGCTATGGGCGCTAAAGTCGCCTTTCCCGATGAAGAAGTCATCTGTATTAGTGGTGATGCAAGTTTCCAAATGTGCTTACAGGAGCTTGGCACACTAGCACAATACGGTATAAATGTCAAGACTCTAATTATTAACAATGGCTGGCAAGGGATGGTACGCCAATGGCAACAAGCCTTTTACGGCGAACGTTATTCATCCTCAAATATGGAAGTAGGGATGCCAGACATTGAGTTATTGGCAAAAGCCTATGGAATCAAGGGAATGGTAATCCGCGATCGCAGTCAATTAAAAGATGGCATCGCCGAAATGCTGGCACACAACGGCCCGGTAATTGTGAATGTCCACGTTACCAGAGATGAAAATTGCTATCCAATGGTAGCTCCTGGTAAGAGCAACGCTCAAATGGTCGGCTTACCCAAGCAAGCGCCCAAAGCCCCAGCAGAGCCAGTTTATTGTAGTCACTGCAATGCTAAAAATGCTCCCACTCATAATTTTTGTTCTGAGTGTGGGACGAAGTTGTGAAAGGGAGTTAGGAGTTGAGAGTTGAGAGTTAGAAATTTTTCCTCACCCCCTTCCTCTCCAGTCCGAAATCACTAAATTTAGCCGTCTTAATACGCACAGGAATGTATCCTGTGCGTATTTTTTGTGAAACAAATA
>Ga0314812_100204_pt1 | contig 10331 bp, 7 predicted proteins | sample STEome_9_FD_202336 | JGI IMG/M metagenome (GOLD analysis project Ga0314812, IMG submission 202336) | Metatranscriptome of soil surface biofilm microbial communities from soil inoculated with nitrogen-fixing consortium DG1, State College... ...
CAAAATTTTCCTGGAAAACAGGATAAAAAGTATTTTTTCAGCCTTGGTCAAGAAAAGTCTGAAACATTAAGGTATTTATAAAATATGCACTCCTTGGTGGTTAATATTAATCTCCATTTACCCTATATATAATGATGATGATGATGAAATTTCCGAGTTAGAAGTTTATTTGATTGTTGACACAGGAAAAAAGAAGATATAAGATCCATGAAACATGATTAGTGATTTACCTAAGTATTTGACTGTAATTAAATAACTGACGTTGAATGTGAATTAAGTGTTGAAATCCTAAGAATTTGGTTGTTCATTCCAAAACCATGACTTTGGAAAATTTGCAAAACACTTGAGGCATGAGAGACGTTTTTAATTCACATCAGACGCAACTGATGTTTGACTAGGGAGTTGGGCTTTGACGATTTTTGATATCTCAGTCCCTCCAAATCACCTGATCGACGGTGTGTTTACCGATGAGTGAGGTTTAATTGCAGAATAAGTGTCACCAAAATCGGAAACGTTCAAAGCGTCGGGCTATTTACTGTCTCATTCATGAATGCTATTTGCATAGCGTAAGTCAAAAGTATAAATTATATGCAGATCGAGTAGGACAACTCCAACAAAGGGGAATAGGACGCCAGAATGCACTCATTTTAGTGGCAACTAAAACAGCTATTCCGTTAGAAAATGAATGGTTAGAAGCATTTTGGTGCGATCGCTGTCAGGAAACAAAATGGTATCACGTCAAGAAATACGATCGCACCTATGAGGTGGCGATCGCATCCCCACAACTGTGGCAACAAGTAAGTGGTGTAATTCATCCCCAAGGAAACCCTTCCGTAGGAGAGTTTACTAAAAGACAAGCCCGCACAGTCGGCTATAGGTATACCAAAGATTTCCGGTGAAGAGTTTAAATCTATCAATACAATTAATATCTTGCCATTATGGAGTCTAAACCAAACTTTGAAGAGATAGATTTTCAAAAATATCTACTCGTTTTACAACGACGCTGGCTTCCTACAGTGGGAATTTTTACAATAGTTACCAGCTTTGCAACCTTATTTGCATTCTCATTGAAAGCATCATATAAAGCAGATGGAAGTTTGTTGATTAGGACAAATGAAACTTCCTCACTCACTGGTTTGGGAGAAGCTATAGGAAAGCTAGAGTCTTTAACTACTACAAATAATCCTTTAGAAACCCAGGCAAAGATTGTAACATCTGTTCCGGTTCTTCAAGAAACTATTAGAACACTTAACCTCAAAGATCATCAAGGTGAACCGTTGAAAATTCGGGATTTTGCTCAAAAACTGAAAATAGAAAATGCCAAAGGAACTGAGATTTTATTAATTTCCTACACAGATAACGATCCAGTTTTAGCTGCCGAAGTTGTCAACCAACTGATGAAAGTTTACATCAGGAATAATATAGAAGCTAATCGAGCTGAAGCAGCCTCAGCCCGGAAATTTATCGGTCAAGAAATACCTACTACTGAAGCGGCTGTCAAAGAAGCCGAGTCGAACTTGCGTAAATTCAAAGAGGAAAATAAAATAATTGCTTTGGAAACAGAAGCATCTATAGCAGTGCAGACAATTTCTAGCTTAGAACAGCAAATTTCTGAAGCCCAAGCTCAATTTGTTAATGTTAACGCCAGGGCACAAAAATTACAATATCAAGCAAGTATTAATTCACAACAATCTGTGACCTTTGCCTCCTTGAGTCAAATACCTGGAATTCAGCAAGTAGTTACTCAACTCCAAGAAGCAGAAGATCAGTTAGCGATTGAGCAAAGCCGTTTGCAGCCAACGCATCCTATGATTATCAACTTGGAAGAAAAAATTACCGCCCTCAACAACTTGCTACAAAATCGCATCAACCAAAACATAGGTAATAATCAGCAAATTCCTGCGGAAAATTTACAGATAGGAGAACTACGGCAAAGGTTGATTGAAGATTTTGCGCGCACTGAAACCGAACGTGTTGGTTTAGCCAAACAAATTACCGAGCTATCTAATAAGTGGTACGCTTACAAAAAACGAGTAAATGTTTTACCCAGACTGGAACAAACCCAGCGCCAGCTTGAGCGAAAGTTGAAAGCAGCTCAAACAACTTACGAAGCGCTATTGACAAAACTGCAAGAAGTCCAGGTAGCAGAGAATCAAAATATTGGAAATGCCCGCATCATCTCACCTGCGTTAATACCAGACCAATCCTCCGGGCCTCGCAAATTGATCATTATAGCGGCCGGTGGAGTTGTCGGTGTGATAGTTGCTCTAATTGCTGCTTTCACTTTAGATCTAATTGACAGCTCGGTGAAGACATTGAAAGAAGCTAGGGAATTATTCCAATACACCCTACTAGGGGTGATTCCTTCAGTGGGTAGGAATATTAAAAGAAATTATCTAGAACAACAAATTCCCAGAATCATTGGTAGAGAAATTCCTCACCATCCTGTTGGTGATGCATACCAAATGCTGCAAGCTAATTTACAGTTTCTCAATTCTGATAAAAAACTAAAAGCGATCGTAGTTACTAGTTCTGTACCTCAAGAGGGCAAGTCTGAGGTGGCTGCAAATTTAGCTGTGACAATGGCTCAATTGGGACAACGAGTACTACTAGTGGATGCCAATATGCGCCATCCCATACAGCATCATATTTGGGAAATAACGAATGCAGTCGGGCTATCGAATGTCATGGTTGACCAAGTTGCTCTGAATGTAGCTATACAGCAACCAATACCAAACCTCTACGTTCTACCTTCGGGAGTTGTACCTCCCAACCCAGTAGCATTGTTAGATTCTCAGAGGATGGCTGGACTAGTCAATTCTTTTACCCAGGAGTACGATTTCGTAATTTTCGATACCCCCCCCCTGGCGGGAATGCTAGATGCTGCGGTTTTAAGTAAATTAGTTGACGGTATGTTGTTGGTAGTTCGTCCTGGAGTGATTAACTATGACACCGCCAATGCAGCGAAAGAATTCCTCAGACAATCAGGGCAACAAGTTTTAGGGATGGTGATTAATGGTATGAATATCAAACGAGAGCCTGACAGTTATTTCTACTATTCTAGAAAATCAATTGAATCAAATGTGTCGCGAAATTATTTACCTCTAAAATAGAATTGATTGGGAATTATTACAGATATTTAAACTGTTGAAAAAGATAGGTTGGGGAAATCAAGGCTAAGGGACAAAACCCTTTACACTTATCTAAAAAATAGCTTTGGCGGACTACGAAACTGAAAATTTTCACCAAGTCGCTTGCAGAATGAAGAAAATATTTGAAACAGATTGGCTAGCTTCTCAACCGATTTTTTACAATGAATTAACGGGAAAAGTAAGTGAAAATATAAATGATGTTATAGATTTTCAAAATTTTGATTTTCATCCAGAAGGCTTAAATAACTACCTTGATTTTGGTTACTCTATATTGGAGCAAACCCCGATAAAACACGTTAAATTTCTCAGACATTCATCTAAATTGCTGATTAATGATAATGGCAAAATTGAAGTGCAATATCTAGACGATCCTGTAGAAAAATGGATGGGTAAAACTGTAAATGAAAATGATGTATTTCATTTACTTTATCAATCAGTACGTAATTGGGAAGAATCAGTTGAGGGAGAAATTGTCATTCCAACTAGCGGTGGCTACGACTCTAGATTATTAAATTTTCTGGTAAGTAATAAGTCCCGGATTCGTTCTTTTACTTATGGCATTTCAGATAATCAATTAAAATCTGTTGAAGTAGTTTATGCCAAAAAATTATCAGAAATTTTGGGAACTCGATGGGAGGTAATTCAATTAGGTGAATTTCATTCATATTTTAAAGAATGGAATGAATTATTTGGAATTTCTACCCATGCACATGGGATGTATCACATAGAGTTCTATCATCAGATGATTTCAAAGCTCAAGGGCAATAATCCTTTTTTGAGTGGAATAGGCGGCGACTGGTGGTCTGGCTTGGTTCCTTATCAAGATAAGATAGTTCACCCGAAAGATTTATATAAAATAGCATATACACATAACTTACATGCTACTAGCGAAGCTTCTTTACTCAAATCAAAACAAGAATTACTGCATAGCTATTATGAATCTCAACGCGAACAATTGCAGGAATGGAATTTTCAAATATTATTGATGGCAAGAATGAAAATAATTTTGATTTCTTATTTAATTAAAGTTCCTAAAATATTATTTGGATTTAATACTTGGGCCCCACTATTAGAGCCAGAAATTGCACTTTCCATACTTGGATTATCTCCTGAACGTCGAAGAAACCGTTTGTGGCAAAAAGATTTTTTTCAACAACATGGTTTAGATTTAGAGTCAAAAAAATTATATTTTAGCCGATACAATACCCTAAATTATCAGGCAATGGAACGAATTCCTTTAAAGCCATTAGATGTTGATTTACTTAGACAAATAATCAAACCAGCATACGTCCAGTGGATTAACAATCAAATAACACAACAAAAATTATTTGATAAGTTTTTATTGAAAATGTATCAAACCCCAAAAATTGGAGGAGCTTTATGGCGATTAGGCATTAGAGATCAACGATTAACAGCCTACGCTGCCTATTTAACTCTTAAGCCTCTGGAAAACTTGCTCAAGATAAAAGAAATGTATGAAAGCGATCGCTATGCCTAATTTTTCATTCTTTGTTAACTAAACCATGAGCAAATTTGAAACTTATGCTCAGCAAATTTAAACTTCAGCAGTTATCACTCCTCAAATCTCGCTCTGGTCTGCGTGCAATTATTACAAATACAGGATGGTTGTTTGCCGATCGCATTCTGCGTATGGGTATAGGTCTAATTGTAGGGGTCTGGGTCGCACGGTATTTAGGAGTACATCAATATGGCCTTTTTAACTATGCCACTGCCTTTGTTACCTTATTCAGTTCATTTGCCACACTAGGGCTAGACAATGTAGTAGTTAGGGACATTGTGCATGATGTATCACATAAAGAAAAAATTTTAGGGACAAGTTTTTGGCTGAAATTATTTGGTGGAGTCAGTTGTTTATTCTTAGCAGTTAGTACCATCTATGTGTTACGCCATGATGACAAAATGACTATCTGGCTAGTAGCAATTTTAGGAACCGCAGGAATATTTCAGGCTTTCGACACCATTGACTTTTGGTTTCAGTCTCAAGTGCAATCGAAGTACACCGTAGTTGCTAAAAATACAGCGTTTATTATTACTACTTTAATCAAGATAGCTTTGATCCAGATGCAAGCATCATTGATTGCTTTTGCCTGGATGACAGTTGTAGAGATAGGGTTAGGTGCGATGGGTTTAGCGATCGCTTACAACATCAAAGGCTACTCGTTCCGATTGTGGCGTTGGAGTTTTCCGGTTGCCAAGACTCTTCTCAAAGACAGTTGGCCTTTGATTCTTTCTGGTTTGACAATCATGATTTACATGAGAATTGACCAGATTATGCTAGGGGAAATAATTGGCGATGGTGCTGTTGGAATTTACTCGGCTGCATCTCGTATTTCTGAAGTTTGGTATTTTATCCCCACAGCAATTGTTTCTTCCGTATCTCCAACAATTTTTGCAGCCAAACAGAATAATGAAGAAGTTTATTATCAGCGCATTAAACAATTATTGGGTCTGATGGTGCTGATTTCTATAGCCATAGCACTACCAATGTCATTCTTATCTGGCTCGATAATTACCATGCTGTTTGGCAATGATTACGCACCTGCGGCCGGCATATTGTCAATTCATATTTGGGCTTCTTTGTTTGTCTTCATCGGAGTAGGGACATCCCCGTGGTTTATTGCTGAGGGTTTGACTCATCTGTCATTACGTAGAACTTTGGTTGGGGCAATTATTAACGTGGTGTTAAATCTATTTTTAATTCCTACTTATGCTGGATTGGGGGCAGCGATCGCTACTGTAATTTCTTATGCATTTGGTTCATTTTTAGTTAATGCTATGCATCCAAAAACTCAGAAAATCTTTAATCTTCAAATTAAATCTATCTTCATATTTCGATAATCTTATTTTTTGACTAACTGGCTTTCAATCATCATCTAATTTGGAGTTAACCAACATGAAATATCAATTTTCATCCTTAAAAAGAAGTATATTTGAAACCTTTCAAAATCCCAAATACTCTAGACCAGCATTAAATAACTTAGACCATAAATTAGAAAGATATCTCAATTTTAAAAATGGTTTTTTTATTGAAGCTGGTGCTAATGACGGTTATACCCAAAGTAATACTTATTATTTAGAAAAGATTTTAGGATGGCGTGGAATCTTAGTTGAAGGAATTCCCAGTTTATATAATAAATGCAAAACTATCAGAAAAAAATCATCAGTATATAACTATGCGCTGGTTGCTAAAAATTTCTCTGATAGTTACGTTGAAATGCATTATGCAAATCTTATGTCAGTAGTGGAAGGTTCTTTAAAAAATTCCAAATCCCAAATCAATCATATAGAAAAAGGATTGAAGCTTCAAGATATTAAACAAACTTATGCTATCAAAGTACCCGCAAAAACTCTTGAATCAATTTTAGATGAATTTTCAGACTTACCCAAAATTGACTTTTTTTCTTTAGATGTTGAAGGTTATGAAGTTAATGTCTTAAAGGGTTTAAATTTAAATAAATACAAACCTCGATATATTCTCGTTGAAGGTATCTTTTTTGATGAAGTCAATTCTTTTTTAGAATCTTCGTATCAATTAGTTGAAAAACTCTCGTTTCATGATTATCTTTATCAAATCAAAGAATAGTAAATCATCATCCCATAGTTATGAAAAAACCAGTTGTTTTGATAATTTTTAAGCGTCCAGATACTACTAAAAAAGTATTTGAAGCCATTCGTCAATCGAAACCCAAAAAACTTTTTGTAATTGCAGATGCGGCGCGCACCGACCGTCCAGGTGAAGTAGAAAAATGTGAAGCTACTCGTGCAGTTGTTGAGCAAGTTGATTGGGATTGCGAAGTGAGGGCTAACTACTCTGATGTCAACTTAGGCTGTGCTAAAAGAATTTCCAGTGGTTTAAATTGGGTTTTTGAGCAAGTTGATGAAGCAATTATTTTAGAAGATGATTGCGTACCTCATCCTACATTTTTTCCCTTTTGTGAAGAATTGCTTGATAAGTATAAATATGATAATCGAATTGCCTCAATTTCTGGACAAAATGTTCAGTTTGGCCGGAAAAGAACTGATTATAGCTACTATTTTTCACGCTATAACCATTGCTGGGGATGGGCAACTTGGAAACGTGCTTGGCAGGACTTCGACATTTATATGAAAAACTGGCCAGAAATTCAAAAAGAAAATTTTTTAAATGATATATTATTAGACCGCAAAGCAGTTAGTTACTGGCAGAACAGACTTCAGCATGTCTATGATAATCCTTTAAGCACAGTTTGGAGTTATCAATGGACATTTGCTTCCTGGATACAAAATCGTTTAGGCATTATTTCTAATGTGAATTTAATTTCTAACATTGGATTTAATACAGACTCAACTAATATTAATTTCAAGCAAAAAAGTCCACACGATAATATGCCCACAGAACCACTAGAGTTCCCTCTCAAGCATCCACCATTTGTATTTCGAGATACTAAGGCAGATGATTTTACCCAAAGGACTTTATTTAACGAAACTCAGTGGCAAGTCTTCAAACAGAAAATTAAGAAGATGTTAAAAACTTATAAATATTAATCATCAACAAGGCATTTTCATACCCTGGTTACAAACTAACATCAATGGATGTCTATTTTGAGAATCAGTTTAAAAACCCTGGTATATTTCCATGAATGTTTCATCGTTCGGTGTTTCTAGATATAGCCAACTAATAAATTCGTTCTACAGGAAATTAGAATACATCAGTGTTTTTATATTGTTCATTAGCTTCTTTGATACTGATGTATTTTTTCTTCGCGAACCTATCAATATTTTTAGCTATCCAATTATATTTTGTTTAATCATTTTACGTTGGAAGCGATGCATTTATGTTGGTACAAGAGACATATCTTTGCTACTGTTGGTTGGAATTGCATTCCTCTCAATTTTTTGGTCTGATGTTCCAAGCTTTACTTTAGAAAAGTTGAAAGGTCTGCTACGGTCAACTTTGTTTGGAGTATATCTAGCTGCATACTACAAACCTAAAGACTTAATGCAATTACTCGCCTGGATATTTGGTATATTAGCCGTTTTAAATCTAGTAGTGACTTTAGCTATGCCATCCTATGGCATAACTATGATCAATGATGAGTTTTCATGGAAAGGTCTTTCAGCCCACAAACAATATTTGGGCCGCATAATGCTTCAAGGAGCAATCTTATTTTTACTACTGGCTAATACTAATAAGAAATTTCGTTGGATTATGTGGCTTGGATGTAGCCTGACAGTAGTTCTGATAGTACTTTCTAAAAGCAAAACTGCTTGGGTTGGTCTTGCCATTTCACTACTGATTTTACCAACTTTTACAATTGCAAAGTTATTTCATAAATCTCGTGCCATTATATATTTAATTGTTGTATTAAGTCTTGGCAGCCTCGCCATATTAGCATTTGATAATCAAGAAAGTATCAACAGTGCTTGGGAAACAATAATCGTAGATGTTCTCAATAAATCCCCGGATTTAAATGGGCGTGTACCCGTATGGAATTTAGCTATTGAAAGCGGTTTAAAGAGGCCTTGGCTGGGATATGGATATCAAGCATTCTGGGAAACTTCTGAGGGTGCAGCTATTAGAAACGTAACATGGGCGCGTAATACATTAAGTGGTAACTTTCACTCTCACAATGGATATATAGAACTTTTTTTGCAACTGGGTTTTATAGGATTACTACTATTTAGTATTAACTTTTTTACGCTATTGGTGAGACTGATGAATTTAATTTTCTCAACTCGGAGCATAACAAGTTTTTGGATGCTTGAGTACGTTATACTTATGTTTTTGTTTAATTATACTGATTTACTAACATTTATATCGCCCCACACACTTTGGTCAGTATATATCGCAATCAATCTCTCAACTATCTATTGGCGAAATATGTTTACAGAAAATACAAATATTTCTGAATATAAATTACAAGGTTTAGATAATAAATGAAAGTTTTGCTTTTAAATAGTTCTGACTTAAACGGAGGAGCATCTCGCTCTGCTTACCGTTTACACCAAGGATTGATCAGCATTGGTATTAACTCTCAAATGTTGGTGCAAAGTCAAGAGGGTAGAGATTTAACAGTTATTAGTCCGCAAAATAAAATAGGTAAGGAATTTAGTAAGTTAAGACCTCGTTTCGGTAGGTTGCCACTAAAACTTTATCCCAACAGAAAGACATCTGAATATTCTGCTTCATGGCTTCTAGATGGAATTGCTGCCAAAGTTGAAAAGCTTGCTCCTGATGTGATTAATTTGCATTTTATTTGTGAAAGTTATCTGCAAATTCAAACGATTGCAAAATTCAAACAGCCATTAGTGTGGACACTTCATGATATGTGGGCTTTTACTGGTGGCTGTCATTACAACCAAGATTGCGATCGCTATATCAATTCATGTGGAACTTGTCCTCAATTGGGAAGCAACCGCCATTGGGATCTCTCCCGTTGGCAGTGGCACAGTAAAGCTAAACACTGGAAAAATCTAGATTTCACGATTATTACTCCTAGTGTCTGGTTAGCAAAAGCAGCTGAAAGTAGTTCTTTATTTAGATCCATGCGGGTAGAAGTAATTCCTTACGGTCTTGATACAACTAAGTACAAACCAATTCATCGGCAAATAGCAAGAAAGCAACTAAATTTACCCCAGGATAAACATTTAGTGCTATTTGGAGCAGTGAATGGTACTAGCAATTACAGGAAAGGATTTCACTTATTGCTACCAGCATTGCAAAGCTTGAGTAAATCTGGATGGAGCGATCGCTTGGAGTTAGTAATTTTTGGTTCTTCTCAACCTCTCAATCCGCCTGAATTTGGTTTTAAATCTTGTTATTTAGGTAAATTCAATGATGATGTTTCTCTGGCTTTGCTTTATGCCGCAGTAGATGTTTTCATTGCGCCATCAATTCAAGACAATTTACCAAATACTGTAATGGAGGCGTTGGCGTGTGGCACACCCTGTGTTGCTTTCAATATTGGCGGGATGCCAGATATGATTGAACACCAAAGAAATGGTTATTTGGCTCAACCATTTGAAATTGAAGATTTAGCTCAGGGAATTGCTTGGATATTAGAGGATAAAGAGCGACATCAAAAAATATGCGATCGCGCCCGTGAAAAAGTCGAAAAAGAATTTCCTTTAGAATTGCAAGCACGTCGTTATACATCTCTTTATACTAGTCTTTTAAAA
>Ga0314812_100208_pt1 | contig 10226 bp, 8 predicted proteins | sample STEome_9_FD_202336 | JGI IMG/M metagenome (GOLD analysis project Ga0314812, IMG submission 202336) | Metatranscriptome of soil surface biofilm microbial communities from soil inoculated with nitrogen-fixing consortium DG1, State College... ...
CTCAAACTCTTACTCTCTGCGCCTCTGCGTCTCTGCGTGAGCTAAATTCATATCTATATTCAGCAACGCCCTTTATACTCGTCGCACCATTCCCATTCCCATTGTTGTTTTCCGTCCCAATCCTGCGTATAATGCAAAATTAGCTAAAGCATTGATTTGCTGAATTAATAACGGCTCAACATCACCTAAAATTCGATAGCTAATGCCACCAACACAACCGATAAATTTACTTTCATAGTTGCTTATCACTTCCGTATTGATATCAAAAGCACTGGGATAAATTGATTCAATAGAAATACTAGAAATTTCAATCCCGCTGTATTTATTCCAACGATTCAAAAGACTATTAAACACAGATTCCTTGATAGGGAGGACATTATCATATCCACCTTGGCGGAAAGATACCGGTGTAGCAAAAGTGAAATTGAGAGTGCGATCGCGATCGCTAGCTTGCTCATACAATTGTGTATAACTGCAAGCATTAGCCCAAGGTTGCGTAGATTGCGGAGTACCTTGAATACTGGTAATATGTAAGTTTGCAGAACCCAAATGCCAAGGATGTTCCGGATTAAGATTGAGCCAAAGTCCAGTTAATTTACTAAACAAACTGTCATCAAGTAGAGAAATACGCCACCAACAAGAAGTACCAGCCGGAATTGGTTTTTGATGATTAAATTGCAACATCTGGTGATGTTGTTTGTGTTGTCGTTGTATTTGCAACGGCGAGAGAGTAAAGGCTTTATCTGCATTAGAAGAATGCAAATAATCTGCCAAACTAGAATCAACAGAATTAATCAGAGTCAGAAATAGTGCATGGTAATGTCTCCCAGTCAGAAATTCCGGGTAAATGGGAGATTGGGGAATCAAGTTGAGGACAAGACTGTGGGGCATAAGGATTAGACTTTATCTACTCCTGTCTTTAAAGCTTTTGTATATCTAATAATTACTGATTTGTTTTTACTATCCTTATAAAGTAACTTTTCTTCAAGTTCTAACTCATTATTATTTGCTTTGGGTTTAATAAATACACCAGGCAATTCGATAAAACCTAAATTTGGGTTATATTCATACTCCTTCTTTCCATCATAAGTACCAGCACCTTCACCATTTTTATGAACCTCAATTACAATATCTTTTGAGTAAGCATAACCCCAACTTAAATCTCGTAATTCTCGACGTGTAGTTTCTTGGTTATACCAATACTCAAGTGCATAAGTATTTGCAAAATCATTATCTCCATTCTTATTGTTAATGAGGCGGTTAATAGGTACTGTAATTGTATGCGGGTTATCACTACCATTTTTGAGAACAAGTGTTGCAGATGGTGTCCAACTACGAGTAATAATTAAGCCTTTTTCATGAGCGTGCTTACAAGTCAAATCTGCACTGTAGACGTAATCATGTAGCATTGAAAAAAGTTCAACGACTCGATAATCATCAATTTGCTCAATAACAGAAATACAGCCAAGAACTTTTTGAGGACTAAATTCTTCTAATGATTTTAGAACTTTTTGATACTCTTGCCATCCTACCTCATCTAAGCTGTTTGCAAAATCAGGAATAGAGTTACCTATCAAAATAACTTTTGCATCTGAAATATTACCTTTACGGTTACAGCGTCCTGCACGTTGAATCAGGTTTTCAGGAGGGCAAATTTCCGAGATCAACACTTCAGCATTTAAATCACATCCAACTTCTATAGCACTGGTTGTAATGAGAATATACGGTTGATTTTTTGAATCGCGTTCTTGGATTTGTTTATATATATCTGGTCTAAGTTGGTCGGCTATTCTACCATGATAGAGAAATAAGAAGCGTTCTGATACATCTTTATTTACTTGTTGATAAATTGCTGCTGCATCTGTAACTCGCTCCACAACTGCAATGATTTTGCGGTTAGGTTTAGCTTGCCATTCACGAATAACGACTTGAGCAAATTCATTGTAAAATATCTTTGGATTTTCTGAATTTCGCTCAATATTACTAATCCACTCAAAAGCTTTTTTGTTAGGATAATCCTGTTTTAGTATTTGTTCTTGAAATTTTCTGAGTTCGTCTGATTTTTTTAAGTCATCAATGTAATCTATTTTTTCAAGATAATCTAAACGTTCTAGATATTTATTTGGCATTGTAGCCGTCATCAGGACAATAGAACGCCCAGCTTCATAAAGTGACCTAACTAAGCTATGAAAATTTGTAAATGCAATTTCATCATAACTATGAGCTTCATCAAAACAAATCAGAGTTTTGTCTTGATGAATTCTTAACGGAAAAGTAAATGATTTTTGTTTATCACCAAAAGCAAAGTAACGATATAAAAATTTATCTAGCGTTGTGAGAATAACATCTCCTTTATACAAATGTCGTCTGGGATTAGAAGTCCGTTGTTTTACTTCTTTCCCATTTTTGTAAATATAACGATACATCTGTGAACCTGTATCTATAACTAAAGAAACTTCTCTATGTTTATCCAGTGTGGAAAATTTCTTGAGGTATTTTTCTACGCGTTCTTTCTGGTCTTCTAATAAGCTACGGGCTGGTAAAGGTAAAATAAGGCGATAACTTGATGCTAACGCTGGAAACACAATTGACTCGAATTTACCTGAACCAGTAGAAGATTTTAATAAAAGTGCTGGATGTTTATTAGCATCTGGATGATAAATAGCCTCAAACATTTCTGTTTGCATCGGGTTAGGTGTAAAACCTCCCAATTGCTTGTAAAAATCTTCTACTTTCCATGTTTTTTGCTCAACGACAGAAGGATAAGGCCTGAGAGTTATAGTTTTATTAATTAATTCTTTTGGTTGACCTTGTTCTAATTTCCACCAGTTCTTTACTATATCGTCTAATGTTTTTCCTAAAGCTTGTTCTCGACTATCATTGATACATTTTTGTAATTCTTCTTTATCAGCTTCACTAAGTCGCATTACCCAGGATCTAAAAGATAATTCGATATACTTTTGCTCGCCAAATTTCCAGGGGTCAATAAAATATACTGTGTTATCTGAGTCATCAGGTGCTATCGTAAAATCCATGAAAGTACGGGAATCAGCCTGATTTCCATCTTCAAAAACACGACAAGCTAATTCAGCTTCTATCTGGTCGCACATTTCTAAAATATACAATTCAGATGCATATGCAAGCGGTTCTTTAGTTAAAATATCAGCATACTTCTGTTCTTTTTTTAGTTGATATGTCTGAGTACATATATCTTCCACTGAGAAATCATGATGTCCAATGGCTAATGCTTCTGCCCAAGCATCCTTATCACTTTTAGCTAAATATCTATGTCCTCTAAAAGAGTAAATATATTCTTTTAATTTTCCTTCTTTAGAAGTTTTAGCTTGAATTTCAAACTTTTGTGGTTTTCCTACATCATGAATTTTTGCAGCTTCCAATACTCTTTCAAAAGAAGACTCTGAAGGAAAATCATTATTATTCCATTTTTTTACTATTTCAATGACGTTACCTACATGATTACCAAGAGGTTGAAAAAGGATTATCTCAGGGATTGTATTCCTTTCGCCAGGAAAAAACACTCTACCAAAATTAAAAGCATATTCGCGTTGTGATTTAAACATAAATCTCACCTTTCAGTAGGTTAACTAGAGAAACAGGGATATTAATTTCTTCTCCGTCTGTGACATATTCTAAAGTTGGTGGATTTCCTACATCTTCTGTAAAATAAGCTGTGACAAAGGGAATAAATCCTTCTACTTTCGTCTCTTGATTATCTAAAAAACCTTCTTCTTCTGCTCTAATATTATTATTTGCTAACCATTTATAGCGGTAAAGGTTATAAATATCGCATCCACTTATAAACTGGTTAGTTTGTAGTAGAGTTTCCATTGGTACAATTGTTGATGGATATTTAGTGAGAGTCTCTTGATGTAACTCTATGATTTCTGAAACTTGAGTTATAATTGCAAATCCTTCTTTACCTAGCTTGCAACCATAATCAACTAATTTTTGAAAAGTATCTAATCCATCTGGAGAATCAGCTAGTACATAACCAACTAATTCTTGTGCTATAAAATACTCCCAAGTATGTAACTGAAAATTGGCTTTGTCTCCATCTTGGTAAATTCGAGAAAATGCATCGTGATTAAATTCACGCATCCCTTTACGATATGTACGATGCACTGCGCTTAATGTACCTTTTACTGGATATGCACCTAAAGCACAATAGCGTTGAGGTAAAGTATAAAATGGTGGATTATCGTTATTGACACGAGTTTCTGGAATTTCTAGCCCAGCATACATCATGCCTAACCTTCGCAAGAATCCTGATAAAGTTGTGGGAGGAACAAAAGGGTAAGTCGCAATGTTGAGGATGGAACCAGGCAGAATGCGGAATGTCATTGCTGCCGTGGGTTGAATATTAATTTGAAGACAGTACATAATCTATTCTTGCTGCAAAATTGCGTCCACAAAGTTACTGGAATATTCCTGCAATTTTTCTAAAGCTGCGTCACCAATCCAGCGTTCAAAGTGCGGTTCTTGAATGTAGTTTGATGTTTCTCCTGTTTTTCTAGCCAGTCGGTTAAACGCTGCGATCGCAACTTCTGGATCATTAATGCTAGGTGATATAACTGGACGTTTGCGTTTTGGTACAAGATATCTATCTACAACTAACAATGGTTGGTTGTCTTTTGGTGATTCAGCAATAGCGATTCCTTTAGGATTTCCAGAACCAATACGAGGTAAAGAGTCAAGAAAGGCATAAGCAACAGGAGCAAATTCACCATCAGTTATGCTTAATGCGTGGTTTGAGACTGGATAAAGAATTCCTGGTTGGTTATATTCTCGTTTGAAAGGAATTGGCTTTTCTTCCTTTTTAGATAAATTATTGGAAATGATTGCTGGATGCATTGCTCTTTGCTTTTCGACTGCAAACATTTCTTGCACTGCAACGCCACCACCATGTGTCACACGACCAATTAATGTTTTCTTCCCTGGTTCTAAACCACCATAAACTGCACAAATTGGACATTCAGGTTTAGCGCAGGTATTAGGAATACCACAGTCTTGTTTATCTCCTAATAATTCACCTGTTGCTACTGGTGCCCAAATTAAGCAACGTCTTTCTACTCCCTTTCTTTTTGTTGGGGAAAGATAACATTTTTCGATTGAACGAGGTTCACTAGAGAGATCATCTTTTATTTTGAGCTTCACTGTTTCAACTAAATTGACATTTACCTGTACTTCATGTCCAAAATATAGTTCTTGCGAACCTTCGAGAATTGCATAAATATCAAAATGTACGCGAGGATTACTTACATCTGTTTTAGAAAGTCCAGTTGCCATGATTATTTCTCAATTGTTGATTTTTGCTTACGAACTAATTCAGGAAAACGAGTGTAAAGAGATAGTTTGAGTTGATATGTCAAATCTTTCCATTCTTTTTCTTGAGAATATCCATTTGCTGCAAAATACTGGTAAATATTTAAAATATCATCAGCGTATAAGCTTAGGTATTTTTTACCCTTTTCATCTTGCATTTCCCTGGTGGTGAGTTCTAATTTATCTAATAGTTTCTTGGCTTGATTGTAAATAAAATAATTTTCTGGATTACTGTAAAGTCGAGCTTGAACACTTCTTTTTGTTTCATCTCCTAATGTTGCGTAATAGCAGAAAGCTACAGCATCATCAACTTTTTCAATTAATTTACTTACCTCTCTTTCCACATAATCTTCTCCTTTATTTGCTTGTCTGGCGGTAATTTCTAAAGATTGGGCGAAAGCATAAGTTATACCTGTTAATGCGGCAATGTCTATATATAATCTTGCTTTTGGTGCTGGTTGTTTATCTGAATCCATATCAACTCCTTTTGTTTTTAAATCATTCTGTATTGCCTGCCAATACTTTTCACGGATTTGTTCTAATTGGTATTTATTAAAAATACTTGCAACTTTAAAGAGACTATAATCAGCTAAATAAGGTAAATCTTGCTCAATATAACGGACGGCATCAGCTAATTGAAGATTTACTTTTTGCTGATTTTTTTCTTTGTCGATAGTAATGATTGATTGTCCATAGCTATCCATCAATCCCTTAATAAAGATTATATGCCTGCTATTTAAGATAATTTTTTCGCTACCTTGAGGAATTAGCGAAAATTTAAAATCCGCCAATACCTCAATAGGAAAATTTTTGGCTGTTTTTACCATTGCATATTGTACCTGTCCCATTTTTTGAGATGCTAAATCTCCTGTGCTTGTCTTATCTTCATTAGAATTTAAAATTAAATAACGACCTGCATTAAGATGCATCTCTTTATTGGTCAGCATTCTGAGATAATCTTTGATTTTGAGTTTTTTTACTTCAAAATCTGTACTATTATCCTCAGGTTCAAGCATCAAAACTACGCTTTCATCTGTAACTTTAAGTGGAGAAGCAAAAGCTAAAGCAGAACAAGAAGAGCAAATATGTGGTCTGCCTTCACTTGGGGCTGACTGACGACGTTGAGAAGGACGCTCAAACATAAATCTAAGAACTTGCCAACGCGCAGTTTTTGGGTCAAGTTTAACACCACAGGAATAGCAAAATTCTTTACTATCATCTCCTGGCGATCGCATTTCTCCTAAAATTGCTTTTTCTGTCACCAAAGGTTGCGGTAATGGTTCATTTCGCTTGTTTTCTTCCAGCAGCCGATACATCTCAAATATACATTGAGTGAAAATATCGCCACGAGTTGAATTGATTTGATCGGTCGCAGTTTTGGTAAAGTTTTGGGCAATTCTACGAATTACACTAAATTTATCAGGATTATTTTTCTCATCTTGCTTAACAAACTCAAAAGGTTTTCTGTCAGATTCATTAAATATTTGTAGTTTTTGCTGAATTGACTCTGGAGTAAAAGTGAGTTTTAGCTTAAGCTTTTCTTGCTGTTTTTGTAGTTTCTTCTGTTCTGATTTAGTCAGCGTAGCTTCTGATAGTTGAGTTTCTATTTGTTCTAACTCTTGCCATGCAGCATTTTGTTCTTCTAAACTTTTACCAAAAGATTTTCGGAAATAATCTGTATATTTCTCATCTTCCTTGATTTGCATTGCTGTCTTATCTTGCAAATCTTTTGTTTTTGATTTGCGCGTTTTATCATCTAAATCAGATTCAGCCAATTCTTTTTCTAATCCATCAATCTGGCTTTTACGGTTGTTTTGACGCGCTCCAACATCACGTATAACAGCGTAGTACCAAGCTGCCAATACATTAGATTGATCCTGGGTCAAAATTGGTACATCCAAAGTGCTAAATCCTCGTCCAGAAAGAGTAACAGAGTTTAGCATCTGAATGAAAGTCTGCACTAATCCTGGTAGTTGATGTTTTGTATCGCCATAAGCAGAAAAAGCTATCTCTTTAATAAACTTTTCCCAAAGTTCTGCAAAGCTAAGTATTTCCTTCTTATGCTTAGGAATGAAAACTTTCACATGGCGATCGCTATCATCAAGCACAACAATTTTATATAGCTTTTGCAAGTATTCTAAAAATCGGTCAATTGCGCTTTCACTAGCTAACCTTGCTTGTAATTCCCCAGGTAAGGGAGACTTGTAAAGAATTTGAAGTTTACCGATCTCTTGATCTTGGTAAATTACTTTATTTTCATTAAACTCAAGCTGTAGCAATACTTCTGTACTTTGATTAGGTTTTGCTAAACTTAACTCCCGCTTGAGTTGAGGTGAGTCAAATTGTGATGCAAGAGCGAATGTCTCAGCTTTACTTGCCAATGTCGAAATTAGAGCCTTAGAATCTGGTAGAGGCACTTCCGCAGCAAGCGCAGCTGTTAATATCTTTAGGTTAACAGCCGTGTTCATGATTTTAAATTTGAACAAATTTCATTTACAGGAGTAGGTTTTGATATACCTACTCCTTTAAAACCGTTACAGCGTTGATTCAATTAGAAACGCTGTAACCTTATACATGGCTCAGAAATTGGAGTAATCAGCAAAAGAGACGATTTCTCCACTATCATCCTCAATGTTTTCCCATTGCAACTGCTGAATTAATGTATCAATCCGTTCTAACTCACTTACTAAAAGTGACCGCAGTTGCATATATACAGCAAGTTTCTGGCTAATTATTTCAGCCGAGAAGTTCATAAGTTAATTTCCTTGTAAATAGGTTAACGCCAAACAACGCACGACAGTGTTAACCTATTAGTTGATGAGACCGATAGGCAGACTGAACATAACTTGTTCGGTTTGCCTCTAATCATATCACTATTTTTTCATTGTTAAGACGCTATAATGCCATCGTCAAGACAGATGTAAAGGGCATCGTTGAGTAAATCACGACGCATAACTGATACAATGGTAGAAAAATACAACCTCCTATTAGGAATTGAAACAAGACTGCTGTAAAGGCAATCGTGTAAAGCCTTTTCTATAATCCCTATTAGGGCTAGTAAGCCGGAGTTAATCTCTGGCTTTTTTAATGCCCTCGCTTTTATCACTGCATTTTAGAAGAAAGTTCTAAATGCAATTACAATCTAAATATTGACATAGAAATATTTTAATTGCAAGTACATTTTAGTGAATGCCGAGAAAAAAAGAGACGATTACACTGTCAATTCTACCTGGAACCAAGGAAAAACTAGAAGCGATCGCCCGCAACCTCAACATATATTGGGGTAAAGACCCTAGTATTTCGGGCTTAATAGTGGCGATCGCTCAACAATCAGTAGAAGTCGGAAAGCCCTTCACGCTTGACTCCAACCAGGTTAATGCTTTACAGCAAGCTATCAAAGCCCTTAGCGATGCAGGTCGTATTGGTGAAGCTCAAACTGTAATTACACTTTTACTGGAACGAGGAAATTTAGATACAGCGATGCGCCAATCTCTACTCAAGCAAGCAACTAGGCTCGTACAAGCATGGCGGAGTCAAATAGATGACTATAGGCAAAATCAACAGCCGTTTCACCTGCTTTATGAAAATTCTCAAGGGCGAGAACTACTGTACACAGTACGTTACGCGGAACCACGCTTCTTTGAGAGACGCTTTTATTTAATGATTTGGTGCGAAGAAACAGAGGATGTAGAAAGTTTGATTCCTGATTTGCCAGAACTTTGGCACAACCGTAATTTAACCTTCGATAGAATCCGCTCTATTGTACCTGCAAGCGGCAAATGGCGAGAAGAGGGATTAGATTCTATAAAAGTGTACTTACATTTTCGAGACTTGATGGTAAAGTCTTATCAGCTTAGGGAAGATGACTTAGAAGACGAAATGATTGGAGATGTGCGTCAAGTGGTGCGAAAGGTCGTCAACGAGTTTTGGCTAATTCGGGAAGTTGCACGTTATTGGGATGGATGCGTAATTGTTTCACCTAAACCGATGCGCGATCGCCTCAAACAAAAACTTTCGACATTATGCGAGTTGTATGATATTGAAATAAGAAGTTAAATCGGCGTTGCTGCCATTGCGAGATGATTTAAGAATAATGGTCTTGCCTAATCACCATGTCTTTGCATCTGGTGTGTTAGAGCGTCAGCCTCAATCATCCTATTATTCAGCAACGCCTTAAATCTTATATGGAGTGAAAAAATACAGAAAAACAACTTGATAATGACAAATTACCTTTCTGCTAAACAAGAGTAATCGCCAAATAACGAAAAATCTCTGCTACAAGAACGTCGCAGCAGTTTTGCAACTTCTACAATCAATTGTGTAGGATTTGAAGGCTTTTTGATATAACTTTGAAATCCACATGCAAGAGCTTGTTTATAAGCTTTATTTTCACCTCCATCGCTAAAGGCGATCGCTGGAATTTCCCTCATTTTTTCTGAGGCAAGAGTCCGGATTTTTTGGATCAACAAATATCCAGAATTACCTGGCAAATCGATGTCGCTAATTAAAAGATCCACTGTTACTTTTTTAACGATTTCAAATGCTTCTATAGCACATGAGGTAGTAATCACACTGATTCCATAAATTTTTAGAATACAGGTAATAAAGGTAATAATATCTTCATTGTCATCTACTAAAAGTATTGTCCTTCCTTGAAAAATTCCTGTATTTTTTATATCATTTTGATGATGAAAATTATCTAATTTTATGCCGACTCTCTCTTCAAGAGGATGTGAGTCATCAAAACTTTTTGACACGATGTATTGGCCTCCTAAGTTGCCGAATCAATTAGGGAGGAAGTCCTACTGGTAGCTAGCTGCTAACTAGCTGCCTAGTGGGCATCATTAGTGTTATGAACTTGATTAAATCAAGTTTTATTGTCA
>Ga0314812_100209_pt1 | contig 10224 bp, 14 predicted proteins | sample STEome_9_FD_202336 | JGI IMG/M metagenome (GOLD analysis project Ga0314812, IMG submission 202336) | Metatranscriptome of soil surface biofilm microbial communities from soil inoculated with nitrogen-fixing consortium DG1, State College... ...
AACGCGTTTATGTCAATAGTAAAAAAAAATAAAAATCAATATGCCACAGAGATATGCTAATGGATTTTTGTGTATTTTTCTTATACCTTATTAAGAAACACCAAAAAATTTGATTTTTCAAACATCATTTGCTACATTATCTGGGTATCCATAATAAAAGAAACACAAGAAAAATGGAAATTAGCGCTCGTAATTCTCTCAAAGGAACCGTTAAAAAAGTTGTACCCGGTTCAGTTAACACTGAAGTAACCCTAGAACTAGCACCAGGAGTAGAGCTAGTGTCAATCATCACAAAATCCTCAGCAGAAAAGCTGGGACTCGCAGAAGGTAAAGAGGCTTATGCAGTCATTAAATCATCAGATGTAATAGTCGCTGTTGATTAAAAAATAGCCAATTCACTTCTGATATCGAATTACATTCATCATCTATAAATTAGTGACCTCACTCCTAAAATTAGTTAACAAAGGAGTGAGGTCGAAAATTTATTAGAGCTTATTTTTAGATGTAGGGTGTGTTGTCGCCAAGCGCAACGCACCTTGAATTTTTGGTGTTGGCGGTGGCGGTGCGTTAGCCTATGGCATAACGCACCCTAGAATTTGCTGTATTTTTATTACAAATAATTTAATGATGAATGATTCTAACATAAATAGTACGGGCAGTTTCCGTATCTACTGATAGAGACGTATTTTCTACTTTAATAATTAACGAGGGAAACCTTTGTTGTACAGTAATATATTTTCCTGGTGTTATGCCCTTTGATAGCAATTGATTGAGACTTTTTTTATCCTTACTTTTACAGAAAGTAATAATTCCTTGTTCCCCTATTTTCAACAATTCTAACGAACAGCCAGTTACATTAAAAGGTGTAAACATAAATGAATTATAAATTATGAATTATAAAAAATGAAGGATGAAAATATACTCCATCCTTCATTTTTATTTAATTGCTAAGAACAGCAATCAAAGTAGAAATTTAGACCAAATATGCTTCTTGGTGTGTTTTAATTGTGCAATTAGAACGAGGATAGGTTACACAAAGTAAAGCGTATCCTTTAGAAACTTGGTCATCATCTAAGAAGTTTTGATCGTCTTGGTTAATTTCACCTTCAACAACTTTACCAACACAGCTAGAGCAAGAACCTGCATGACAAGAAAAAGGCAATTCAATACCATTTTCTTCTGCTGCTTCTAAGATAGTAGTATCTTCATCAACTTCGATTGTGGCGTCGATGTCTTCTTTTTTGTTGATTAATCTAACTTGGTAGGTAGCCATTTTCCGGTTCTCCTCAAACGTTATAGGATTAGGTTAGTTATCGCTGTGCAATGCGATCGCTCAACACAATGGTGTTAGCTGCAAGGTACACCGTTAGGCGTACAGTCACCTGTCTTGAAAGACTTTCCACAACCGCAGTTTTCAGTTGCATTGGGGTTGATGAACTTAAAGCCGCTTTCCATCACACCCTCAACAAAATCAACTATTACTCCTTCCAATAACGGCGCACTTTTGGCGTCAACGTAAACCAGTACTTTCCCTTGCTGGATTACCAAATCGTCTGGTTGGGGTTTGCTAGTGATATCCATTGCATATTCGTAGCCACTGCAACCACCATCTTTGACAGAGAAACGGACACCTTTAGTTGCGCCATTAGCTTCCGGTGCGGAACCTCTAAGAAATGCCCACAGATGAAATTCTGCTTTTTCTGATAAAGTTACAGACATTAGATCTCCTAATTTTTTGTTCGTCCTCTGGGAATTTTGGATTTTAGATTTTAGATTTTGGATTTCTCTTTCAATCCAAAATCCAAAATTAAAAATCTAAAATATTAGCCATTCTGTGCAATACTGCTGGCTTCCATTGAATTGGGTTGAGCGTATCTCCAGGGCGCACTATTACCGCAGACTGGACAAGAGCGATCGCGGTAAGAACGGCGTTTAGCAAATTCCAACCGATTCAAGTCCATAGTCAGCAATTGCGACAATAAAGGCTGACTAAAACCAGTGATTAACTTAATCGCCTCCAGTGCGGTTAAACAAGCCAACGTCCCAGAAACAGCACCGACAACCGAAAAGCCGCGCCGATCCCAATCAGGCTTTTCTGGAAACAAACAGGACAAACAAGGAGTCACACCAGGAATAATCGTTGTCAGGTAAGCTTCCATCCCATCCATTGCAGCTTCCACCATTGGCTTACGCCAACGCACGCAAGCTTCATTTAATAAATTGCGCTCCGTGAAATTATGGGCGCAATCAAGAGCCATATCAGCGGATTGCACCAGCGCGTCCACATTTTCCGGGGTGATATATTCATGAACTGCTTCCACCTGGACATCAGGATTGATTGCATCCAGAGTTTCCTTAGCTTTAAATACCCTTGGCTTACCTACCCAATCGTCCGTCATCAAAACCTGACGATTCATATCATCCAGCCGCAAGTCACCACCCCGGACTAAGATTAGCCGCCCAACGCCCGCTACTGCTAAGTAAAGCGCCGCCGTACCGCCCAATCCCCCTACACCCGTAACCAAAACTGTTGCTGACTTCAAACGCTTCTGGGCTGCTTCGCCAAAATTAGGCAGCATCATTTGGCGATGATAGCGTTCTAATTCGGTAGGCGTTAGGTTTACCAATTTATACCTCCTAATCAGAAGTGAGTTCTGTCAGTGTGACTACATTTTTCGGCTTGTCGTTAAACACTTTGAACAACTTTTGTTCGTGGGGTGTTGACTCGATAAATACCTGATAAGCTTTTTGCAAAGCCAAAGAATATTGATTTAGCCTTTCTTCAGGACTCAAATCGGGAGAATTATCATCAACTTCCCGAATATATTGAGAAAACTTTTTCAATATATGTAGACGATTTACATTCACAAATTGTTGGTCGTAGGGCAAATTAAAGAACTGCAAAAATTCTTCCGCATCTACGAGCTTCTTAAATTCTTCCAAAGTTCCAGTCATTTAGCGTTCTCCAATTCTTTCAGCTGTTGCTTAAGTTCATCTAACTGACGAAAGATTTCATAAGTTGCAGCTGCAACATCCATAAGTTGTTTGTAATCTGTGGGCAAACCTTCCGCTAAATCATGCAGATCCATCTTCATCTGACCTGCTTTACTATTTAGCCGTCTAATTTGTCCCTTCAATTCTTCAATTTGTGTTTCTTTGGCTTGCACCATCAACAACCCCACAATCAATTTTGGATTTTCGATTTTGGATTTTCGATTTTGGATTGGATAATATTGCTTTGCAAACACTCAATATTTCTCTCAGCTTTCCTCTCTGCGTGAGAAAAATCCACGTTAGCAACATAAACTTGATATTCAATCCAAAATCCAAAATCTAAAATCTAAAATTTTTACAACTTGCCTACTTCTGGGAACCGCTTCGCCAAATTAATACCTTTTTGGACGTAGCTTTCTCCTTCTTCGGCTAATTTCTCCAGCGAATCAAAGCCAAATCTTTGAGCATCGCGTAAGGTTTTTACAGCTAACAAAAGACGACCAGAAAATACTAACGCCCAGCCAAATCCCTCATGACTCAAATCAATTACAACTTGGGAAATCAAACCTGTTTCTTGTTCAATGCCAGCAGCTACAGCTCGAAAAAATGCCATAATCCGAGCTTGAGTTATTGGATCTACTTCACCTTCCACGGAAATTTCCCGTTTCTTTTGTTTGGGAACAACAAAGGGTTTGAGAATTAATTCATCCGACCAACTACGATAAACTCCATAGCTGTCTTGACCCCGAATTTGTTTGATTAATACCTTAATAAAAGGCGAGTTCAAGACTTCAGCAGCAGCAGTTCCGTTCACACTATTATTTATAGTCATACTGTGGCTTCATCTCCAACTTCATCTGTAAAGGTTGCAGGTTTTTGTTGTAAAGCTTTACGCAACCAAGGTGGAGGATTACCTTTGAGGGTTTGCACTAATTTATTTAGCACTTCACTAATTTCTTCTTCTTCCGATCGCGCCTTCACCGGGGTAACACCTTTTTTGATTAACCGAGCCGCAGCACTACCGCCAATTGCTGTTACATAAACAATGGTACAATCGCCTAATGCTTCCAGTTTGGGTGTGATTTTATCTTCATTTCCATCTTCTTTGAGTTCACCTTCAAAGTTGAGGGTTTCTACAAATTCATACCCTTCATCGGAAATTTCATAAACATCAATTAGTCTCGCCCATCCAAAATGAGCATTAATATGAACTCGGTCACTCGTAGTGAAGGCAATTTTCATCGTAATTCTCCTCTTTAAATCCAGAATTCAGGAGTCAGAATTCAGAATTCAGGAGTCAGTAGTCAGAATTCAGGAGTCAACTTTGGTGAATAATAAATGCGAAAAGTTCACACAAAATATCCAGATTGAGTGGTATATATTTTAAGAAAGAAGACTACGCCTGAATCCGTGCGATGGCATTCTGCATTCTCTCTTCTAACTTCTGAATTCTGAATTCTGAATTCTGAATTCTTCTTCAAAAATCCGCGCCCACAATTCCTAATTCTTGTAACTTCTTAACTCTTGTTTCTTCTGCTTCTAATAACAGGTTGCCCATGCCATACAGAAGTTCCATTGTGCCTCGGTAACCAACTTTGGTAAATAGACCGTTACCTAAACGGTCATAAATGGGCAATCCGAGACGATAAAGAGGAACATTAAGACGTTTGGCGATCGCAGCAACATTGGAGTTACCAACTAGCAAATCCGAACCTGCTGCTAAACCCTCAAAGTCTTCTAAATCGCCAATGGTAATGCTTTTAACTGGGAGTTTTTCCAGTAAAGGCGATCGCGTTGTTGTCACCGCAGCATGAATCTGCGCTCCCATTGATTGCAGAAAATGGACTGTTGACCACAACAAATCGGGTTCCAGCGCTAAAGAAATTCGCTTCGCACCAAAATAAAAGTGGGTGTCTAACATCGCATCTTGCAACTGACGACGTTGGCGGCGGTATTTTTCCGGAACGCTGTTACCGCTGAGAACCGCCAATGCTTGGAGAAATTCATCCACTGGTTCTAATCCAGTCACTTCCCCAAACACTTCGTAAGGAGTGCCAAATCTTTCTTCTAAAATCTTGGCAGCACCGCGCATACTGTCGCCCAAAGCCAAGGTGAAAGCAGAACAACCAACTTCTCGTAGCTGTTTTAAGGTAGTTCCGCTAACTGTAACTGCGCTGTAATTATCTTCCAAGTGTCCATCAAGGGAAGCGCCAATGTCTGGTACAAAGATAGGCACTAAGCCAAAAGCTGTTACCATCTCTTTGATTTCCTGGACATCCCCTGGCGTAAAAGCCGCACTCGGCAAAATCGTTACTTGTTCGGTTTTGATTCCACCTGGGCGGGGAATTTCTTTAACTATGCTTTCCACAGCCACGGCGAAACCATCTTGCAACGCGCCTTTAAAATCGGGAGTCGGGGCAAAAATAATTGCTAAATCATGCAATTCTGGATGGCGATCGCGGATTTCCTTAAGAAAACCTTCAATGTCATCTCCCCTAGTTTCCGTCAACCCAGTGGTACATAAACCAATAATTTCAGGTTTCGCCTTTTCCACCAAAGTCAGAATTGCCTGTTCCACATTTTCTTCGCCACCCAAAATCGTAGTGACTTCCGTCATCGCTGTGGTAGCCAAAGGAATCGCTTCCCGAAAATGGCGCACCAGCACAACTTTAGCGAAAGCAGTACAACCTTGAGAACCGTGGAATAAAGGCATCGTTCCCTTCAATCCCAAAAAAGCTAAAGACGCGCCCAAAGCTTGGCTTTGCTTGAGAGGATTAACCGTCAGTGATTTATTAGAAACAGTAACGATCGCCATTCAACTAGCTCCTTGTTGCGTTCAGAAATAGCATCTACTTGGGGAGGGTGGGGAGGTGGGGAGGTAGGGAGGTGGGGAGGTAGGGAGATGACGGAGTAAAGGAAGCAAACAAACGATTATTATTCTTCCTCATCCCCCCATCTCCCCATCCCCCCATCTCCCCATCCCCCCATCCCCTCATCCCCTCCACTCCTCAGTGACTAGATTTGAATGCAACTCACCCTCTTCCCACGGAGCCGGTTTGCGTACTTGCTCCCAAATCGGGCTATAAAGGGCTTCGTACAATTCCCGCGCCATCTCAATCATTCCTACATAACCTGCATAAGGATGGTGGCGTTCTTGGTTGATATCCAAGAAAGGAATCCGAGCTTTTAGGGCGGTGTATTGGTTACGACCTCCGGCAATCAACATATCTGCTTGAGTATCTCTCACCAGCTGTAACAATTCCTTGGCGTTGCCTTTTTCTAGCATGATGCCATCGTTACCCAGCAACTTCTTGATTTTGGCTTTATCTTCCTCAGTACTTTTGCGAGTACTAGTAGCAACAACTTCAATACCCAAGTCTTTTGCAGCGGAGATAATCGACCAACTCTTGACACCGCCAGTATATAATACGACACGCTTACCTTTGAGTCGAGCGCGATAGGGAGCCAGTGCCAAATCTAAAGCCGCAGTTTCTTCAGCAATTAGTTTTTCTGTACGTGCTTGCAAATCCGGGTCGCCTAATTTAGCAGCAATATTTCGCAGACAGCGATTCATGTCATCGATGCCATAGAAAGATTCTTCAATATAAGGAATGCCGTAACGCTCCTCCATCTTTCTCGCCATGTTCAGCAGCGCCCGCGAACAGATCATTACATTCAGCTTGGCGCGATGGGCATAGCGAATTTCATTGTACCGAGCGTCGCCGGTAATTTTCGACAAAATGCGGATGCCTAATTTTTCTAACAGTGGCGTGACTCCCCACATTTCCCCGGCGATGTTGTACTCGCCTATTAAGTTAATATCATAAGGCGTTGTGTATTCCGGTTCTGCTGTCCCGACAACATAATCTAATAAAGCTTCACCACCAAAACGGTTGCCCAGATTTTTACTGCCAATAAATCCCGGAGCAATTACCGGGATTACTGGAGTGCCAAGTTTTTCAGCTGCGGCTTTGCAAACTGCATCCATATCATCGCCAATCAAAGCAGTCACGCAAGTAGCGTAAACAAAAATTGCTGCTGGTTGGTAGCGTTCCTTGAGTTCCAGAATTGCTTTGTAGAGCTTTTTCTCGCCACCAAAAATGACATCATTTTCACTCAAGTCAGTTGTAAAGCCCATCTTGTAGAGTTGCGGCCCAGAAGAGAGACTACCACGACTGCCCCAGGAATTACCAGCACAAGCGATCGGCCCGTGGACTAAATGAGCCGCATCCGCAATGGGTACTAAGGCAATCATCGCCCCATCAAAAGCACAGCCCCCTTGAGCAGCGCCAGGTTGTGCTTGTTGGGTGCAAGACTTGTTTTTCTTTTCTGATTGTTTATGCTGATTATGCTCGCATCCTGACTCACTGAGCAGCTCGTTAATTTTGCCTTGGGTGCTTTTCATCTCTCTTCTCTTGGTGGATGGCAGTTTTTCGACAGACAATTTTGGATTTTAGATTTTGGATTTTAGATTTTTAGCAAAAATTCAACAGCGAGGAATCAGAAATGAGAATTTGTAATGAGTCTAGTATGATTAATATCTTTATTCATTAAATATTCTCTTAACTCCTGACTCCTGTTAGCGCAGCGGGGCATAGCCCATTCTGAATTCTGAATTATGACTCCTGAATTCTGAATTCTAAATTCTTTCAATCCAAAATCCAAAATCTAAAATCCAAAATCCATTGACTAACAAATATATTTCGTGACATCTTCCCCACACACATCGGCGAGATAAGATAAAGCACGAAAACGCAATCCTACAAATTCATCATATAAAGGATTGAGTTTACACAATGCTGGAATATCAAAAACGCGCCCAAATAATCTTATTCGGCGTTCAAAAGGACAACAGCAAGGAATTGTTTGGCAAATTAAATGAGCAAGACGATTATTTTTAACCTGAATTCCATCCACAACATTACGTAAAGGATTAAGAATATTGTTTAATATTCCGCGTTTTTGATAATTAGGTGGATGGTAATTAGGATGGGGATGAGTATGAGTATGGGTGTGAGTGTGATTAATAGTTTCCATTGATTTCATGCCTCAGGTAAATGCTAAATTTGTGACTGGGTATAGGGTATGGGGCACTTGTACTGAGCGAAGCCGTTGGCGCAGCCTCTCGCAGAGAAGTATTGGGCATTGGGGATTGGGAATAATTAAGTTCCCAGTCCCCAATTTTTAATCCCCAATCTCTACCCGCTAGTTCCTAATAACTTGCGTAACCGTGTAATTTCTAACGAATCAAGTCGTAGGAAATATCGGTCTTGGAAGGAATGTTGGTGTTGCGATCGATTTCCTCGAAGATTGTATTTACAATCCAGTTGAGCAAGTTAATTACACCTTGGTAACCGATGGTGCTGTAGCGGTGCAAGTGGTGACGATCCATAATGGGGTAGCCGATTCTCACTAAGGGAATCTTGGTATCGCGCCACAAGTACTTACCGTAGGAGTTACCAATCAACAAGTCTACGGGTTCGGTGAACAACAAGGAACGCATGTGCCACAGGTCTTTACCACCCCAAACTTTTGCATTTTGACCGAAGGGGCTAGAAGCAAGCAATTCTTTGATTTCTTTTTCAAATTCTTCGTTGCTGTTGTGAACCAAAATATGCACTGGTTCAGCACCCAATTCCAGCATGAAGCCCACAACGCTGTACACTAAATCGGGTTCGCCGTAGATAGCGAAGCGTTTGCCATGAACCCATGCGTGGGAGTCAGTCATTGCGTCAACTGCACGACCGCGTTCGATTTCCAATTCTTCAGGAATGGGCTTACCAGATAGTTCGCTGAGTTTTATCAAGAACTCATCAGTAGCTTTAATACCCCAAGGACGGGAAACAACGGTTGGTTGCTTCCATTCTTTTTCGATGTACTCGCGGGTCTTGACTGTGGAGTGTGATTGCAAGAAGACTGTAGCTTTACCATTAATTGAATCTGCTGCATCTTCCAGCTTTGTACCACCTGGATACATATCGAACTCACCAGTGTTTGGTGAATCCAGGTAATCGCTGTTGTCAGCTAGAATTGTGTAGTCAAAGCCAAACAGAGAAGCAATGCGCTTGATTTCGCGGTTGTTGCCAACGTAGGTGTCAAAACCTGGAACGAAGTTGATTTTGCCGTTGCTGGTTTCTTTCTTATGACCTGCGGTGAGGTTAGAAAGAATTCCCTTCATCATGTTGTCGTAACCAGTGATGTGGGAACCAACGAAGCTGGGGGTGTGAGCGTAAGGAACAGGGAAATCTTGAGGAACTGAACCAGCTTTCTTAGCGTTGTTGATGAAAGCTTGTAAGTCATCACCAATTACTTCTGCCATACAGGTGGTGCAGACAGCAATCATCTTGGGCTTGTAGAGTTGGTAAGAGTTCGCCAAGCCATCAATCATGTTTTGCAGTCCACCGAACACCGCTGCATCTTCTGTCATTGAAGAAGATACACCAGAGAATGGTTCTTTGTAGTGACGGGTTAAGTGGGTGCGGAAGTATGCAACGCAACCTTGGGAACCTTGAACAAAGGGCAGAGTGCCTTCAAATCCAACAGCAGCGAAGATTGCTCCTAAAGGTTGGCAACCTTTAGCAGGGTTGACGGTTAGAGCTTCACGAGCGAAATTCTTTTCGCGGTAATCCCAACTTTTAGTCCATTCTGCAACCCGCTTTACTTCTTCGGGGTCGTGACCGTTTTCAAATTCTTTTTTGTTTTGGAATAATTGTTGGTATTCCGGCTGGTGAAACAGCTCTACGTGGTCTTGAATTTTATCTGGATTCTGAGGCATTTCTGATCTCCAAGCTTGCTGAGTTAATTACTAATCGAGGAATCGGCAGTGAAGGGAGAGGGAGTGGAAATGTAACTCAAAACTCAAAATGCAAAAAGCAAAACACATCATTTTGAATTTTTAATTTTGAATTTTGAATTCCCGACTCCCTCCTGGGGTATTAACCCCAGATACTTATGTCTCTCTCGTTTTTTAGGCGGTTGCTTTAGCTTTGGTTTTAGCTTCAGCTTTTTTGCTCCAGGGAGCGCCAATTAATCCCCAGGTTGGGCTGTTGAGTGCCAAATCCATATCGCGAGCGAAGATAGCAAAGCCATCATAACCGTGATAAGGGCCGGAGTAATCCCAGGAGTGCATTTGACGGAAGGGTAGACCCATCTTTTGGAAGACGTACTTCTCTTTCACACCAGAAGCAATTAAATCTGGCTTGAGTGCTTTTACAAATTCCTCGAATTCAT
>Ga0314812_100210_pt1 | contig 10222 bp, 8 predicted proteins | sample STEome_9_FD_202336 | JGI IMG/M metagenome (GOLD analysis project Ga0314812, IMG submission 202336) | Metatranscriptome of soil surface biofilm microbial communities from soil inoculated with nitrogen-fixing consortium DG1, State College... ...
AATTACGAGAAGTTGGGGCAGGGATTGCACTTTGGGCAAACGCTACCCACATCCTGAACAAGTTAGGCTTATTGCAAGAAGCCAAGCAAGTTGGCTACCTCACGACAAATTATCAATTCAATTCTCAACGTGGCAAAGAGTTAGTGAACGTGGCGATCAATGGCTTTGAGTTACCTGTTGTGGGAATTCATCGGGCTGAGTTGCATCAGCTATTGTGGCGTAACGTTCCAAATGAAAGATTTATTTTGGGAGAAACCTTTGAGCGATTTGAGCGTAAAAATAATCAGGTTCATGCCTATTTTGCTTCAGGTCTAAGCGTTGAAGGGAATGCGTTGATCGGTGCGGATGGCTTGCGTTCGCGGGTACGAACCATGATTTTAGAGGATGAACCCCCGACGTATCGCAATTTCAAGACTTGGCGAGGTTTGACAGATTATGTTCCGAACGGATATCGCCCTGGCTATATTCAGGAATTTTTAGGCGGTGGCAAAGGTTTCGGCTTCATGATGCTGGGCAAAGGTAAAATGTATTGGTATGCGGCAGCGACCGCGATCGAAGCCCAACCTGATGCCGCGATGGGACGTAAAAAGGAACTTGAGACGATGTATCAAGACTGGTTTCCATCGATTCCTGAGTTGATTATGGCAACGGATGAAGCCAATATTCTGACGACTGATCTATACGATCGTCCTCCAACCAAACCTTGGAGCCAGCAGAATATTACGCTGTTGGGGGATGCTGCTCACCCAATGTTACCAACAATGGGACAAGGAGCCTGTACTGCTTTAGAAGATGCGTATGTTGTTGCGAAATGTCTGAAAGAACAATCCGATCCGATTGCTGCGTTTCAACAATATGAATTTCTACGATTTTCTCGAACGAAAGAGATCGTTAAGCAGTCCTTGCAGTCTGGCAAGATAGGCGGATTGAGCAATCCCTTAGTGGTTGGACTCCGCAACACCTTTATGAAAGTAATGGGTTCAGCAATTAGCAGCAGCTTTAAATCTCTTCATGCTTACCGAGCATAACTGCCCACAGATAACTCGTCAATTACCCCCCAACCGACTAAACGAATCGGCAGAACTATTTATTATACGGAAAATTTTCGTATAATTTTTTTCTAAATCCTAATCTATCAAGCATTACAGCTACCTTATTTCTGGAAGTATAACTTTTGTAAGAGTTCCTGATTATAATGCGATCGCCTCGTTGGAAAAAAACCTAAATTTCCTGGTTTTAACAATATCTCTAACTTCTACTGCTACGCTAAACTTATATCACCCCAAAACTTGCAGCCATGTCTGTCGTCCAAGATTTTGATCTCCCAAAAGATGTAATATTTCCTCCCGGAGATTTAGAAAGTAACGAGCCAAAGAGAAACAACGTGCCGATCGCTTAGCAGCAAAACTGCGAGAATTAAATATAGATCCGGAAAATTTATAAAAATTAATGGTATCTAAAAATAGACAAATTGGTAGCAAAACCAAAGGACAAGTTTGGGTTGTGGAAAATGGTAAAATGCGATCGCGTTTGGATCATCTCACCACCGAAGAACCGTTAGAAATTCGCCTCGCTCCCTTGCAAAAAACTGTAGCTGTTACCATGCGAACACCAGGCGCAGATTTTGAATTGGCTGCTGGTTTCCTCTATGCTGAAGGAGTCGTTAATCGTAGAGAAGATATCCAACGTATTAGTTATTGTGTAGACGAGTCAGTAGATGGCGAGCAACGATATAACATTGTAAACGTAGAACTGCGGCATGGCTTAATTCCAGATTTACAGCCTTTAGAGCGTCATTTTTATACTAGTAGCGCTTGTGGAGTATGTGGTAAAGCCAGCCTTGAAGCTTTGCATCTGCGGGGATGTCGAGCGATGGTTGCTAATCTAACGGTAACACCTGAAATCATCTACACTTTACCAGACCAACTCCGAGCTGCTCAAGGTATTTTCACTGTAACAGGGGGTCTACATGCAGCGGCCACCTTCGATGCTCAAGGACAATTATTAAATCTGCGCGAAGATGTTGGGCGTCACAATGCTTTAGATAAATTGATTGGTTCGGCATTCCTCAGTAACGAGTTACCTTTAAATAATCATATTGTTTTAGTTAGCGGACGCTCTAGTTTTGAGATTCTGCAAAAATCTGCAATTGCTGGAGTTCCCATCGTCTGTTCTGTTTCTGCTCCTAGTAGTTTGGCGGTGTCTGTGGCCAAAGAATTCGGAATTACCTTAATTGGATTCTTGCGCGGAGAAAGATTTAACGTTTACACTGGCTGGGAAAGAATAAAAACTATGTAACATTGACTGTTCAAGGGCTACAAGCGAGCTAAAGAGCTTGCTGTATAAACTTCATAGTCCTTCAATCCCGCTGATAATATGCTTGCTTATTGCGACTGAAACAATCAAGTTGTTACATTAACCACCGAACAAATTCCTCTCCTGGATTCACCTGTTACTAGCGAAGAAAACCTCAAAAAAATTACCGAAATTGACGCAATGTTTTCCCAGTGCGAAAGTTTGAGCCACGGGTATTTTATAGTAAATTTGGGTCAATTCCTTGTTGTTGTAATCTGGCTAAAAGTTCTTGAAGCTGCTGCTGAGTTTGTTCTAGTTGTTGTTGCTGTTGTGCATTTATCTCTTCTGGAGTTTGGTATCTGTTACCATCTTGGTCATACCAAAACAGCCATTCTCGTGTTCTACCTTGATAAGTACCCTGTTCTCGTCCAATCCCTAAACCAATTTCTGGCATCCAAATTTTATCGCCGAGCTGTAAGGTATACTTACCTTCAACTAAGCGATAAACTTCTAAACGTTGACGCTTACGACGTAGCCGCGTTGGTGCATAAATGACGTAATATAAAATACCTAATTGAGCATAGTCTATTTTCTTTTGTTCGTATTCGCCATTGTAGGTTTGAGAAACCACTTCTAAAGCTAAAATCGGCGTAATCCCTTCTTCTTCCCAGAGAACGTAACTAGAACGTCCATTTTCTCCAACAAAACGTTCAACGCCTAAACTCAAAAACCCATCGGGCACTATAGCAGGTTGTAATGCTGTATGATAAATTCCCATATTGATACCGAAAAACCAGTCATCACGGGTTTGCCAAATCGAGGCTAAGATGGCTAACAATAAATTAGGAATTAATATTTGTAGTTCGTTATCCACAGGGGTATCATCAGAATCTGGTAATTCCGCCGATGAAGGTAGGCAGTCTAAGGGATTGTAATTATACATAATACTTGGTGGTTGACAGTTATCAGTTAACAGGAGCCAATGCGTTGCGGAGCGAGTGTGGTCTTGGGGAGCCAGTCCGTTGCGGAGGTTCCCGACGCTCGAGGACTCGCTAACGCTGCGCTATCCGTTGTAGGAACTGGCGTGGTTTCCCCCATGAACAACTCGCGTTGGGGTTCCCCCCGTTGAAGTAACTAGCGTTCATCAGTAAACGGTTAAGTATTTTGATGAGAGCAATGCTTTTCAATATAATTTAACCGCCTGTGTTTGATTAGTTTCACAGCTTATTTCCATTGATTTAAGGGTAACTCAGGTTGTACATAATTCGTCAGAATTCAGGAATCAGAAAAATACTTGATACATCAATATAAGGATTCAGGTAGCAGAGTATTGACAAAGAAGATAGTTGAGAAATATGAACCAAAATTCATCTCAAGAACTAGACCGAGAAAGCTTGAACCAGTTATCAAAAGAAAAACTGGTAGAGATAATCATTGAGCAAAAATCCTGACGCTGATAATATGTTTGCTTGTTGCGAATGTAACTGACCAGTTCCTCGACCAACAATCAACCCGCCTGATTCCTTGAATGCTTATATAATCGAAACCTAAATACTTTATCTTGGTCTCTAGTTTCTAATTTTTCTCCTTGAGGAAATCGATCCTTAACGCTGGTAACAAATTGATAATCAGCTATTAAGCTTTGTAACTCTGTATGTAATTCCTTTGGACTTAATTGATTGAAAGAGCCATAAAAATTTGGCGAACCATCATAAATATCTTGGATATAGAAATTACCTTTACCTGTATCTACAATCCATTTTGGTGGATTTGCTTTTAAAACACCAACTGTCTCGCGTGCAATTTTTAAAGTCAGAGCATCTGAGTTGGTAATATCAATCCGTGTAGGATTTTGACAATCTAATAGAGTATAAAGAACTGATGCTGAGCCGTATATAAAACAAGAATCTCCAGGTTTAATATTTTCTTGCAGCATTGATAAAGCTTGTGATTTTTCTTTTGTTACCCTTACAAATTTAGTCATGGGGTGGTCTAGAGGATAACGAGTATTCTGATAAAAACCAGGAATGTAATACTTTGCTTCTACGCCAATGGCATCACGAATCACATATACAGAAAATATGCTGGCTGTAATCAATAAAAATGCCAATGCTAAGCCTTTTTTCCAGTTAATGGAAATTTTAGTTGACATTATGATAGTCAGCGTTGCTAAGAAAATTAAAGCATCGTCATCTGTATATGGTCTACCAGGCCAAGACATCTGCATAGCCCAAGTTGTCCCTAGTGTGAGAGCCATCAGCAAGGGAAAAATTGGATATGGCAATCCGAAAAACTGCTTACTCTTTTCAGGAGAAATACAACTAGCAAGCAAAGCCAAACTAAAGAATGTCCTTGGAACGTCATAAAAAAGTATATTATTCTCACCTAAAATTTTATTGCCTAATAAACCCGCAATAATTAACAAAATTGGTACTATTACTATAGGTTTTATATAATATTTATTAAAAACTTTAATTCCTTGATTTGTTTTATTTTTCCATGTTTTGTTATTTGGTGTTGTCAGTTCATTGGAATTGGACTTTTGAATAAAGACAAATTTTTCTGGGTTACCAATGAGGATAAAAACTACTACAGACAACAATAACGGCAAAATAAAATATACAATAATTTCTACTATGGAAGAATTATGGTAAATTGCTCCACCTGATAAAGCATCCATTAAACTTAAAAAAGTACTGATATTTTTTTTCTCGGAAGCACCAATAAAAAGATGATAAAGTGCTTGCGATAAGCTGTTATTCCATAATAAAAATCCTACTATTAATCCTAAACCTAAAAAAAAGTCCAGTTAAAAATGGAGCTAAAACAGACAACAAATATTTTTTTATATTTCTGAAAACATAGATGAAAAGAACGGTTAAAGTAACTGCTATACAAATAGTACCGTTACTCTGGCGTGCCGCCATTACTAAAGCGAGAAAAAATCCGGCTGTAGTTAGATATATCAATGAAGCCTTTTTCGTTAAATTATTCAGGCCAATAATAATAAAAAAACTAGTAATCGATAAAAACAAAGTTACATAGTTATCATTCCCGCCACGGTAAAGTACAGGATGCATGAATAACCATCCACCACAAAGAGAGAAGGATATGAGCCTAGAAGCAAATTGTCTACAAGATAAATAAAAGAAAAATAGGGTGGTAGTCTTCACCAACAACCTAGCAATTAAACTACTTAGGTAATTTTCTCCTAAGATTTTTTGAAAAAAGGCATCTATCCCAATCCCGATAAATCCAGTTTGGTAATCAAAATCTCTATAGGGAAAATCACCATGTAAAATTCTATTACCAAAATGAAATATTTGACTTGTATCCGACCAGTTCATTCCATAAAGTGACAGAGGAAATGAAATGAGTATAATAACGATTAAGAGCAGCAATAAACTAGAACTTTCTCGAAATCGCTTGGATTTGGCAATGTGAATATTCATTTTTTGGCTTCAAATTCAAAAGCAGGTTCTACTGGAAATAAAATTCAATTATGGACTACAAGAAAGAGATTTTTCATTAACAGATTCAGGTACGAAGCCATAAGAATCTCGAACCAAATAAAGTGGGCGTCCTTTAACTTCATCATAGACGCGTCCTAGATATTCACCTATCATCCCCAGGCTTAATAGTTGCACTCCCCCTAAAAAAAGCACTGCTATCATCAAAGAAGCGTAGCCAGGAATATCAATCCCAAATAACAAAGTCCGAATTACTAAAAAACAGGCGTAGGAAAATGAAACTAACGATATGACGAGACCAAGATAACTCCAGACTTTTAAGGGAATTAAACTGAATGCGGCAATTCCATCAATAGCAAAGTTCCAAAGTTTCCAATAATTCCACTTAGTATATCCTTGATAACGTTGGGGGCGATCGTATAGTATTGAAGTTTGTTTAAAACCAACCCAAGCAAATAAACCCTTCATGAAACGATTGCGTTCTGGCATTTGTTTGAGAGCGTTCACTACACGCCGATCTAATAACCGAAAATCCCCAGTATTTGGGGGAATTGGAATGTGACTCAATTTACCTATAGTTTGATAGAAAGCACTAGCAGTGAAACGCTTAGTCCAACTTTCTCCTTGACGCGATCGACGAGTTGCATAAACTACATCATAACCTTCACGCCATTTAGCAATTAACTGTTCAATTAATTCTGGTGGATCTTGAAGATCGGCATCAATGGGGACTACTGCTGCACCAGTTGTGTAATCGATACCAGCTGTAAGAGCAATTTCTTTGCCAAAGTTACGAGATAAATTAATGACCTTAATTGCAGGGTTACGATAATGATACTGAATCAAGCATTTGAGGGTATTATCTTTACTACCGTCATTCACACAAACAATTTCATATTTGATGTTTAAACGAACTAATACTGAGACTAATCGTTCAAAGAGGTAGTCTATGTTTGGTTCCTCATTATACATAGGAACTACTACAGAAAGCTCTATCTTGTCATTGTTTAAAAGCATGTAGAAAACCTCATACTTGACTTGATTCTGAAAGAAAGAGACACGACATTAATTTTTATCTTCTAAGAAGAATAAAGTTCAGTCATCTTGACGTTCTGTGTCATGATTTGATGATTTCAAGACATCTATATTCTTTGACGGAAAGGTGCGCCGACGCCGATACCATGTAGCGGCTGCCACTAAAATTCCAGTTAGTGACAAGGCAAATATCACAGGCAAAAAATCTCCTGTACTAAAAGCTTTTAAACCGTAACTACCTAATAATACAAAGGGTAAAACTCCAGGAACTGTACCCAAGCTTGTACCGATGACGTAATCTTTAAAGCTGACTGAAGTTAACCCAGCAGTGAAGTTTACTAAACCATAGGGCATAACTGCGACTAAGCGAATAGCAAACATATAAAATAATCCAGCCCGACGCACTTCAGCGTCCATTGCTTGCCATTTTCCTGCTAATCTTTTGGCTACTGCTTCACGTCCAATAGTCCTGGTAAAAGTAAAAGAAACAATTGCAGCAATAATCGCAGCTAAACTAGTCCAGATAGTTCCTAATACCGGGCCAAAAATTGCACCGCCAGTCAAATTAAGTGCAGTTGAGGGCAGAATTAGTACAGTTGCTACGACATACAGCAGAATATAGATAATTGGTGCCCAGATGCCGACAGAGTTTAGCCAAGCTTGAATTTGTGCGGGATTAACGCCGCCTAGTAGATATGTCACCAAGCCTGTGGCGATGATGCAAACAACGGCAATGAGGAAAATACTGGTTTTAAAATTTACCATGTCCAAGCTTCTGAACTAAAACAATTCATCAACAATTCGTGCAGTAGGCTGCTTTGATACGTCATAAACAATTAATACGTGTAACACGTGTACTGTACCATCATTTCCACCGAGTATTACAATAAAGTTCTTGTAAAGTGGACATATTCACTGCCTATGCTACCTACACAAAAAGCTCGAACAGCGATCGCTAAAAGCCAATTCTCTTGAAGGGATGGGTTGAAAGCTACTTACAAAGGTGATTTAGTTCATTTTCATTTGAAATTTAAATTATGTAGCAGTCCCATTTGATTAATGAACTGAATCTGTATAGGCAGGCAAGAGATAATAGGCAATAGGCAACAGGGTGATAAAAGAGTAAAGTGTACGGAATTTTGTTCAAAAATCAAATAGGATTCCTATATCCACTTACGCATTACATAAATATGACTTTTGTGTGTACTGATGTATTTGTTACTATAGCTGCCGTTAACTTTGAAAATTTAGTCAATTTTTACACAAAAATCTTCAACCAAAAGGCAGATATTTCTATTCCGAATGTATATGCTGAGTTTCATTTGCCGAGTATGCGATTGGGTATTTTTAAACCAAAAGACACCAATAAATCAGAATTTGAAGTGATATCTTTTGATTCACCGCTTTCTGTTTTTGCCAAAAGTAAGATAAGTTTATGTTTAGAGGTGAGTAATTTGGAAGATGCCATTGCCCACTTAAGTGCTTTGGGCTATCCCCCACCAGGAAAGATTTCCATTGCTTCTCATGGCAGAGAAATTTATGCTTATGACCCTGATGGCAATCGTTTGATTTTACACGAAGCCAAAGAAAGTGGTGAAATGGGAGATAAGAGAGAATAATCACTCCTGAGCAGTTATCAGTTACGAACAAACACTACCAAATTGAGAAATTTAGTAATCGATAGTTAATAAAAAATTATGGCCCTAACCCAAAATTATAAATTAAACCTCATTCAATGGTATCCAGGTCACATTGCTAAAGCCGAGAAGAATCTCAAAGAACAACTAAAACGTGTAGATGTGGTATTTGAGGTACGAGATGCCCGGATTCCTTTATCGACTTACCATCCTCAAATACCTCAGTGGGTGGAGGGTAAGACACGGGTGTTGATACTCAACCGAGTAGATATGATTACGCCGCAAATGCGATCGCTATGGATAGATTGGTTTAAACGTCAAGGAGAAACCCCTTATTTTACCAATGCTCAGCATGGCAAAGGTATAGCAGAGGTGGCACGGGCAGCCCAAGCTGCTGGAGTGGAAATCAATAAAAGAAGAAGCGATCGCGGTATGTTACCCCGCCCAGTGCGGGCTGTGGTGATTGGTTTTCCCAATGTCGGTAAATCAGCTTTGATCAATCGTCTTTTAGGGCGGCGAGTAGTAGAAAGTGCAGCCCGTCCTGGGGTAACTCGCCAACTACGCTGGGTGCGAATTTCGGAACATTTGGAATTGCTTGATGCTCCTGGTGTCATCCCTGCTAGATTAGAAGACCAAGACGCAGGATTGAAATTAGCAATTTGTGATGATATCGGTGAGGCATCTTACGATAATCAATTAGTAGCAGCAGCGCTAGTGGATTTACTGAACTATTTAGAAGCTGTAGCCACAGATTTGTTACCAAAAAAACCGCTAGAGTCTCGCTACCAACTTGATTCCATATCTCAAACCGGAGAAGCATATTTGCAAGCCTTAGCAGAGCATCGTTACAAAGGTGATGTCGAACGAGCTGCAAGGCAACTTTTAACAGATTTTCGCAAAGGATTATTAGGTGAAATAGGTTTAGAAATACCACCCAATTAAGAATTCGTAATTCGTAATTAAGTAGAACGGCTTGAAAAAACCAAAATATGTGAAGTAATGTAAAAAGCTTGACTTAAATAGTTCGTAGTCAGGACTACCCTACGGGAATGCTCGGCGTACAGTCCTTATGAGAGGACTAAAGTCCTTACTACAAACCTTTAATTATTTACAGCGTTCTACTGACTAATTCGTAATTAGGTTACGGAGGCGTTTTCTACTCCTGTGTTGAATTTTTAGTTCTGGATTCTTCTGCAATTTTTGATAGTCTGTTAAAGGTACAACTTCAAACAAAGCGCAAATCTTAACAATAGAACGAGGATGATTTTGCCAAGCTTTGGGAAGAATAGCTTGAGCAGTTATAGCATCTGACCAAGTTAATAATCCATATCGATTTACCTTTTGAATTAAGGGCTTTAATACTCCTGTCCAAGGTCGATAGTTCCACAAAGATGATTTGCCTTCCATATCCAATAAATCGTATCCCAGTAACTTTAATCTCGGATGATCTTCTGGAATTTGGTGTTTGCTAGCATCTGCAAATAATAGATAATATTGCTGATTCGATATCGGAATTGGCAGCCAATCGAGCAAGTCCCATACTTCCCCTAATGAATCCACATAAAAATTGTGCGAATAACTAAAGTGTGGATTGCACCAAGGATCGATACTCCGAATTTCATAACTACCAGGCAAACCAAGACTGTTTGTGTACTCTTTATATTCGTAATTATTAAAAGATTGAATTATTCTTGTACTTAACCACATTATTTGTATTTTATAAAATCTCTAACAATGAATTTTAAGCGGTTGTTTTGTTGACTATTGACAGTCAAGAGTCAACAG
>Ga0314812_100211_pt1 | contig 10205 bp, 8 predicted proteins | sample STEome_9_FD_202336 | JGI IMG/M metagenome (GOLD analysis project Ga0314812, IMG submission 202336) | Metatranscriptome of soil surface biofilm microbial communities from soil inoculated with nitrogen-fixing consortium DG1, State College... ...
AACTGGTATGAAGTCCAGCGAAATTTGTCTCTTCAGGTGGCTCGTGACTTTATTCTGGAACATCTTGAACAAAGGATGAACTTGAATTCACATATTCAGATTCCTGTCAATGCGTAAGTCCTGAACGGGTGTGGTCAAAACTAGTTGTTGGCTAGTACTCAACGCTTAACCATTAACTGTCCGCTTGGCATAGATGTATGCCGGGGCAACTACCCACTTCTGACTACATCCCTTACAGTCGTATGAGCATTCATGCTAGTCTATTGCATACTTTTGCTTATTGACTAATAGCCCTAAAGCTTAACTTGTTAACGATGATGCTTGTGAAGTTGTTCATAATCCTCAAGAGTATCTACATCAATAACTCCCTCAGCAAAATAAATGCTTGAACAGTTTGAATAATGCTGACGAATGATTTTTCTAGCACCGATATCATCCTGAAGAAGAGCTAGTTCTGAAAATAACGTTTTGTGAAATATAGTAGGAACACCAAGGATACCCGCGTATTCCGAAGCAACTATCATCGAATTTGTAGCTTGATATCTTGTAACAAGTTGATTAATCAGGTCGGAGGAAACAAACGGTTGATCGCATAACATCAGTACGATCGCTTCAATCTCAGATGCGATCGCCTCAATAGCATTTAGTCCACATCGAATGGAACTGGCCATACCAGTTGACCATTTTTGATTATAAACAATGTGGATATCTAAATTTCTCAGATGCGGCTCAATAGTTTCGACGTAAGCACCCAACACAACAACAACTGGCCGACACTGAGAATTAATCGCCGCTTCCGTGATATGTCGAATTAGTGATTTACCTTGGTAAGCTAGGATCTGTTTAGGCTGACCAAGCCTTGTAGAAGCGCCTGCTGCCAAAATTATAATGCCAATGTTAGACATGGTTGCTCTAAGAGAGAGTGGATCGAGCCTGGGCGATCGCGCAAGAAACTACCCCTACCTCCGCCAATTACAGCTTGAATTTCTGCCACGATGGACAGGGCGATTTCTTGGGGTGTTTCCGCAGCAATGTCTAGTCCTACAGGGTTATAAATTCGTTGTTCTTGTGCAGATGTGGTAATGATATTTTCTTCAGACAGATCATCCCACAATTTTTGCATCCGGCGTTTTGGGCCTAACACTCCCAGGTAACGCACCTGGGACGGAATCAGAGTCTTGAGAAATGCTAGGTCGCTTAGATAGCGGTGTGTCATGACAACTGCTACAGTTTGCGGTGTCAGCAAATGTTTGTATGAGTGGGAATCATTGAGTTCGCACCAGAGAATTTGGTCAACTTGAGGAAAGCGATCGCCCCTCAAATACCCTGGTCGATCGTCAATTACGGTAACGTGCCAACCCAGATGTTTCGCCAAATGCACCACGGGAATCGTATCATATCCAGAACCAAATACGAGCAGTGGTACTAATGGATGAATTACTTCAATCAACACATCAACGCGTCCTTGAGGTAAAGTATATGATTGTACGCAAGTTTGTTTTTTTCTCAGTGCTTGGTGAGTGTCTATTTCTATCTTTTGAGCAATGAAAATATTAGCAACGTGATTGATGACAGTGCCATCTGATTTCAGCATCATTCGAGAACCAACTGTAATATCTGACGCTCCCTCTATTTTAAAGACAGTAGCGATCGCTCCCACTTGCCCAGACTGCAAACAATCTTGAATGAAAGACATTTGGCTCGCAGCAGTTTCATCACCTAAAGATTCAATCAAAACATCGACAACGCCATTACACCCCAACCCAAAGCCAAATACAATGTCTTCATCCGATGTAGTGTCATATCTTACTACCATCGGTTCACCACCGCCAAACATCAGCGATTGCGCCCGTTCAAAAACATCACCTTCCAAACAGCCACCGCTAATCGCACTAATCATTTGTCCATCTTCAACCAGTAACATCCTCGCCCCTGGTCGGCGATAAACCGAGCCACTTGTTTGTACTACCGTTGCTAAAGCACTACGCTGTGCTGACTTTTGGCTATGTACAAATGCTTGCAGGATATGCTGTAACTCGTTCATATAGTTATTGCTCACTTACGGAACTATGTAATAGCGCTAAATTTGCGGCAGCAAATTCTACAAGAGTTTGTCAGGCGTGATGGGCAAATCTCTGATTCGCTTGCCGGTCGCGTGAAAAACCGCATTGGCGATCGCCGCCGGAATTCCGACCATACCGAGTTCGCCCATGCCTTTAACACCGAGCGGATTGACGATTTTATCGTCCTCCTCAACAAAGATCGTTTCGATCTCCAAGATATCGGCATTAACCGGCACATGGTAGTGCTGCAAATTCGGGTTCATGATCCGCCCGTAACGATGGTCGATTTCAGTCGCCTCTTGCAGTGCCATGCCGATGCCCCAGACAACGCCGCCAACTTCCTGGCTGTGCGAGGCCTTCGGATTCATGATCTTGCCGCTGGCAGTCACTTCAATGGCCCGCGTAACGTGGACAGTCCCCACATCTGGATCGACCTTCACTTCAATGAACTGCGCGCCGTGCGCCAACGTCGCATACTTCTCGCGCTCCTCTGAGGGACGCGACTCGAATGTTTCCGTGATTGCGGTGAGACCATTACGCTTCATCACTCCAGAGATATTGACGAAACGCGACGGGTCGCTTTTTAGTCGCAGTCTCCCGTCGAGCATCTCGACATCGGCGGCGGCTGCCCCTTTGAGCGGAGAATTCGGTTCCTGGTTTGCGAGTGCGAGCAACTTCGTGCCGATGGCCAGAGCCGCGCCGCGCACGGCCGAGCCGACGCTCGCCGTCGTCCAAGATCCCCCCTGCGACGGTGAGCGAGGGAACTTCGTGTCGCCGAGTTCAAATTTCACCTGCTCCAACTTCAGCCCCAGATACTCAGCAGCGATCATGGTCATCACGGTGTAGGTGCCGGGGCCGATGTCACTGGTCGCACTAGCAACTTGCGCCGTGCCATCCACCCGCAGCGTGATGAGGGCGGCAGCAGGCATCTGGAAAGCGCCCCAGACGCCGGTTGCCATACCCCAACCGACGAGTAGGCGTCCGTCGCGCATTGAGCGCGGCTCAAACTGGCGCTTCTTCCAACCGAATTTTTCCGCGCCGAGCCGATAGCACTCCCGCAACGCCTTACTCGAAAATGGCTTGCCGCTCTCGGGGTCTACTTCGGCGTAGTTGATCAGCCGTAGTTCGAGCGGGTCGATCTTGAGCGCGTAGGCCAGCTCGTCCATCGCGCATTCGAGCGCAAACATACCGCTAACGGCCCCCGGTGCACGCATCCAGGTCGGGGTGGGGAGGTCAGTGTTGGTAATCTTCAGCGGCGCGTAGAGGTTCGGGCAGGCGTAGACCTGGCGCGTGAAAAGTGTGGTTTCGTCTGAGAACTCCTCGATGTTGGAGGTGTTGTGTACGACTTCATGAATCATCGTGGAGAGCTTTCCCGATCGCTCTGCGCCGAGCGCGACCTTCTGAATCGTGTACGGACGATAGCCGTGGCCAGTGAACATTTGTGTGCGCGTATAAACGACCTTGACTGGGCGTTTGAGTTCCCGGGCCGCCATCGCTGTCAGCGCCGGATAATAGTTCGGGCGCAGCGACGATCCGAAAGCCCCGCCGACGAAGGGTGAAAGCACGCTCACGTTTTCCTCAGGCACGCCGAAGCTCGAAGCCAAATGTGCACGCACGCCATAGACCCCCTGCGTCTTGTCGAAGATCGTGAGCTTGTCGCCTTGCCAGACCGCGATGGCCGCGTGCGGCTCTATGGGGTTGTGGTGCTCGATAGGAATGCGGTACTCGGCCTCTACCTTCACAGCCGCTGTACGCATCGTCTCTTCCGGATTACCGCGCGTTAAAGTATGTTCAACAACTAACGGCTGAGTCTCAATCGCCGCTGTACGCATCGTCTCTTCCGGATTACCGCGCGGCTTTAGAGGCGGCGCTTGGGTGGGGACGCGCGCGATCGCTCGCACCGCCTCGGTGTCGGTCGTGTGCGGCTCTGTGTTGTAGGAGACTTTGACCAGACGTGCCGCATAACGCGCCTGCTCGTATGTCTCAGCAACGACGAGTGCCACAGGCTGCATATTGAAGAAGATTTTGTCGGACTGGAGCGCCCGAAACGACTTGTCTTGCTCATCGGTAGCGCGCGACGGAGCCTGCACCATAGAAAACTTCGGATCGAGCTTTGGTGTGTTCAGGTGCGTGAAGACGCGAATTACGCCCGCAGCGCGTTCAGCCTCACCCGTGTCGATTGATTTAATCGTGCCCTTTGCTACGGTTCCCAGCACGATAAAACCGTAAGCGAGATTGGAAACCTGAAATTCTGCGGCGTATTTTGCCTTGCCCGTCACTTTGGCGATGCCGTCTACGCGGCTCATTTCTTTTCCGATGTATCTTGCCATTTCTTTTATTCTCCCTACTTACGCAACACCGCCCGACATCGCTCGCTGCAAAGCGAGAACAATGGCGCGTTTTCCGAGTTCGACTTTATAACCGTTATGTTCAAGCGGTTTCGCATCTTTGAAAGCCACTTCGGCAGCAGCCCGAAAAGTTTCTTCCGTCGCTGGTTTTCCGATCAAAACTCTTTCCGCTTCGCCTGAACGCCAAGGTTTATGCGCGACGCTTCCCAAAACAACGCGTGCCTGTTTGATGTTGTTGCCTCTTGTTTCTAAAGCAGCAGCAACGGCAAGCAGTGCGAAAGCATATGAAGTGCGATCGCGAACTTTTAGGTAATAAGACTTGTCAGCGAAGTTATTCCTCGGCATTTCGATGGCAACGATCAATTCGCCATGCTGAAGATTGTTATCTTTTTCCGGCGTGTCGCCCGGCAAGCGATGAAAATCCTGGATCGGGATTGTGCGTTCTTGCCCGTTCGTGCCGCGAATCCTCACTACTGCGTCAAGCGCATAAAGCGCATTCGCCATATCGCCTGGGTAAGTCGCCACGCATTTATCGCTGTAGCCAAAAATGGCATGAATGCGATTGAGTCCCTGAATAGCTCCGCATCCGCTGCCAGGCTCGCGTTTGTTACACGGCATAGCGATGTCGTAAAAATACTGGCAACGGGTGCGCTGCATTAAATTTCCCCCGTTGGTCGCCATATTGCGAAGCTGTACGGTGGCACCAGCTAAAATCGCCATTGACAGAAGCGGGTAATTTTGCCGGACGAGCGCATGGTTAGCCGTATCAGTATTTTTGGCTAACGCGCCGATAGAAATTCCGTTCGAGGTCGATCGAATTTCCGCCAGATTCAAACCTAAGATGTCAACAAGTTCGCTGGGACGCTCGACGTATTCTTTCATCAAATCAATCAGATTTGTCCCGCCTGCGAGAAACTGTGCCGTTTGATTAGCGGAAACAGTGCCAACGGCGTTTGCTGCGTCGGTTGCGCTAGAATATTTAAACGATTTCATCGGCTTTGCCCTCATTGAATGCAATGGCAATTTCTTCATCGCTTGCCAAATGCCTGGTCTGGGCTGTTTCGCGCCCGGAATGAACTTCTCTGATTGCCGCAACGATTCCTGGATAAGCGCCGCAACGGCAAATGTTGCCGCTCATGCGTTCTCTGATTTCTTCATCAGAGAGCTCTAAATTCTGGGGACTCGTCCGCAAATTGTTAGTGACGTGACTCACGTCGCCGTTTTTGGCTTCCTGCAAAAGCGCCACTGCCGAACATATCTGCCCCGGCGTGCAGTAGCCGCACTGGAAGCCGTCGTGTTTGATGAACGCCGCCTGCATCGGATGAAGATTGTCGGCGTCAGCCAGCCCTTCGATGGTCGTCACCTCTTTTCCCTCGCAGCTCGCGGCAAGTGTCAGACACGAAAGCACGCGGCGTCCGTCAACGATCGCTGTACAAGCACCGCACTGTCCTTGATCGCACCCTTTTTTGGTGCCGGTCAATCCAAGTCTTTCGCGTAGGGCATCGAGCAGCACCGTGCGCGAATCCACTTCTAGACGTTGAGTAGAGCCGTTGATTTTCAACAAGACCTTAACGGCGTTTTCCACCCCAGCGGTCGAAGCGAAAACTGCGTCGGGCGAAGCGGCGAGCGTGGCAAAGACCTCCTCTTTAGCCAGCAGGTGGAAGGCGAAGGTGCCGAGTGCCGCAGCCATGTTTTGCCCTAAGAATTTTTGGCGAGCAGCACCAACAATACCGAGTTCGTCGAGTAGTGTTTTTTCGTCCGCACTGAGTTGCTCATCGCTTTCGGTTAGATCGAAGTCTTGTCGTTCTTGATTGTCGTCCATGATTCTCCTTGCAACATTCTCGAACAAGCCCTGGACAAGTGTTTGTTTTTCGCGCCGACTCTTCTCACGGTCTGCACCCACCAGCGCAGAAGCACCTCCGCTCAATATTTCGCCAACGGTATCCATATCTCGGCGGCCACCCAAGAAGGCTTATTTAAACCTGTGGTAGCTCATAGATACCCCAATAGTTAATATCATGCTTCTTCAAAATGACTTCAGCATTTTGAATCTCCTCATCTTTGCCTTTTAGTACTAGTAAATATTCACAGCACTGGATGCGATCGCAATAACGTCTAGCTCGGTCTTCAGGAATACCTAAACTAGCTAGCACCTTTACTAAATGATTTGTGGCTATAGTACTAACTGCAACACCCGCTACACTGATAATGAATGCTGTTCCAACCGAACCGACTGCAATTATTACTCCAATACCGCCAGGAAGTACCAAACTGCTAAGACCAACTAATACGCTTCCCCAAAAACTTGTAGCTAAAGCGTCACCAACTGCTCCAGTTGTATCTACACTTTGATTGTTGATACGCGAACTGACTGATACTTCGCCAATAGAATTTATGCGATCTGCAAATCTTGCAAAAATCGCAACTTTTTCCATTGGAAAGCTTGAGGCTTTCAATTCATTAACTGATTGCTCCGCTGCTTTACGGTTAGTAAATACTCCAACAGCGTGCTTGTTATCTGTTGTAATCATATTATCCTTATTTCAGTGAGGCAGCACTAGCTCACCAAAAAACCGAAAGTTATTTCAACAAATTAGTAAATAGATGAACTACCTACGCACTCCGCTTACGCTACGTGCGAGGTTTCTGACGCTTCAACTGCTGAACTTTCCTAAAACTTCCACAATTCTGTGTAGTCTCAGAAAGAGGTTCAGCATCAGCGTTTGAGAGGCTAGTTCCTAACCCCTTGGCATAATTGAGCATTACCATTGATGCGGCGACATCACGATCCGCAGTGAAGTTGCAATTTTCGCAATTATGCACACGTTCGGATAACTCTTTTTTCTTTTTATAGCCACATTGAGGGCAAGTTTGGGATGGAGCAATCTTGAGGGGGACATCAACAAATACCCCGCTACACTCACTGAGTTTGTATTTGATTAGTGAAATTAGATTGCCAATCCCGACATCTAACAGTGACCTGTTTAGTCCGGTTTTTTGATGTTTTCTTTTACTATCCTTCTTGAGGCAGCCGTGTGGGCGGGTTTCCCGACTTGAACGGACTGCCGTGGCTTTGCGAGTCATCCCCTTGATGTTCAGTTTTTCAGTAGCTACCAAGCTATTACTGCTAACTATTTGTGCAGCTACTTTGTGTTGCCAACATTCTTTGAATTCTGGCAGAATATTTTGCTGGTCATAGTAACTAATAGAATTACCAAAACGCTGATAAGCTGTCTTTCTGTGATAAAGGCAGGCATTGAACAAGTCCTTATGAAGTCGCCGCCAATAGTGCAATTTGACTTCTTGAGACTTGGTTGGATATAAGCGAAAGGTTGTCCTACGTGTTACTATCATGAAAGTCATAATATCATTCACATAAATACTACTGGAAACCTGTTTTTTGGTCGAGTTCGTATTTTGTCAACTCTAGTGGCGGGGTATCGCTTGATGTTTTGAAAAAGTATATCAAGCAGCAAGATACTCCGCGTAGCGTGAGCTAGATCGCCGCAATCATCCCCCAGTTCCGAAGACTCCACTGGGAGACTTCCCGCAAGGAAGGTTAAACTCTTGCCCTATGGTCAGGAAGACTACGAGAAGCTAATGAAAGCACGATCATCCAAACACCCGTCAACAAAAAATTAATCCCTACAAATACTCCCAATACCCAAACTGTGCTGACAGGCCATTGATACAGAATCAAAATCCCTAGAATAATAGCCATGATACCGCTAAATAGTACCCAACCCCAGTTTGGATCTCGACGCATTTGAAATGCTGCAATCACCTCCAATACACCCTCAATAAAAATGATCAATCCAAAAGCTAAGGTGAGAGAGAGCGCAGCACCAAAGATGTTGCTAAGCAACAAAAATCCACCAATTACGTATAGAACACCAACTACTAGTGTTGTCCAGAAGCCTCGTTTGTGACGTGATTGAAATGCATGAACAATTCGGACGATGCCAGCAATAATTAAAGTCCAGGAGAATAAGATTGTGATGGCAATAGTGGCAACAAATGGTTCTGCGATCGCTGCAATTCCCAGCAGAATCATCAAAACACCTAAGACAATTGGCAATGCTGAATTTGTTCTGGTTTCTCTAAAATCTTCAGAAGTCATAGCTTTTCAAAAAATGTTTTGATATGTTGTTAAATTTTGAAAGAGAGACGCGATTAACCCAAGTCTTTCCAAGAGTTATCTCTCCCTTGTACTCCTCTGCCCCCTCTAAGCATTGACCAGTTCAGGTGATAAGCGCTTCAACACCAGTCGTTCGTGTTCCACATGGACGTAGATTGTGTCGCCTTCGTGGAACTCGCCGCGTAGAATCGCTTTGGCAATCGGAGTTTCTAGTTCTCGCTGAATCGCCCGCTTCAGGGGACGAGCACCGTAAACTGGGTCATAACCGACCTGAACAATCCAATTGAGAGCCTCGTCGGAGATTTTGAGCGAGAGTTTACGCTCGCGCAGTCGCTCCTCTAAACGCTGCACTTGTAGTTTGACAATTTCGCGCAACTCGTCCTTCCGCAAGCTATGGAAGATAATGATTTCATCAATGCGGTTGAGGAATTCGGGGCGGAAACTTTCTCGCACTGCTTCCATGACGCGATCGCGCATTTGTTCGTACTTGCTATCGTCTCCTGCCACATCCAAAATGTATATTGAACCAATATTGCTGGTCATAATCGCGATCGTATTTTTAAAATCTACTGTGCGTCCCTGAGAATCAGTTAGGCGACCATCATCCAGGATTTGCAGCAGGACGTTGAATACATCAGGATGAGCTTTCTCAATTTCGTCAAACAGAATTACAGAATAAGGTCGGCGGCGAATCGCTTCGGTGAGTTGTCCGCCTTCTTCATAGCCCACGTAACCTGGAGGCGCACCGATGAGACGGGCAACAGTGTGTTTCTCCATGTATTCGGACATATCGATCCGCACCAGTGCATCTGCGGTATCAAACAGATATTCCGCTAAAGCTTTTGCCAGTTCTGTTTTTCCCACCCCGGTCGGGCCTAAGAAAATAAAGCTAGCAATGGGACGATTCGGGTCTGCCAACCCAGCACGGGAACGTTGAATTGCATCTGCAACAGCTCTTACAGCTTCGTCCTGACCAATCACACGTTTATGTAGCTCTTCTTCCAGATACAAAAGTTTTTGCATTTCCGATTCAACCAGTCTGCTCACCGGAATACCCGTCCACTTGGAGATAATTTCGTCAATGTCAGCTTCGGTGACTTCTTCGCGCAACAGAGATTTACCGCTAGTCTGGATTTGAGCTAGTCGCGCTTCGGCTTCTTCTAGTTGTCGTTGCAGCTGTGTGAGTTTGCTGTATTTCAGTTCTGCTGCTCGGTTGAGGTCGTAATCGCGTTCGGCTTGCTGAATTTCTACGTTGACACGCTCAATCTCTTGTCTAATTTGGCGAATGCGATCGATGATTTGCTTCTCTGCTTGCCATTGAGCATTGAGGGCATCTTGGCGTTCTTTTAACTCTGCAAGTTCTCTCTCCAGCCGTTCTAAACGCTCTCTGGAAGCACTGTCTGTTTCTTTTTGCAGTGACAGCCGCTCCATTTCCAGTTGCAGAATTTTGCGATCGATTTCGTCTAATTCTTCTGGTTTGGAAGTAATTTCCATTTTTAGTTTAGCCGCAGCTTCATCCACCAAATCAATAGCTTTGTCGGGTAGGAAGCGATCGCTAATATATCTCGCAGACAGAGTAGCTGCCGCAACTAACGCACTATCAGAAATCTTCACGCCGTGGTGTAACTCGTAGCGCTCTTTCAAACCGCGCAGAAT
>Ga0314812_100212_pt1 | contig 10199 bp, 10 predicted proteins | sample STEome_9_FD_202336 | JGI IMG/M metagenome (GOLD analysis project Ga0314812, IMG submission 202336) | Metatranscriptome of soil surface biofilm microbial communities from soil inoculated with nitrogen-fixing consortium DG1, State College... ...
AGCAGAGGGAGAAGTTTTTTATCGGCCGGACTTTAATTTTGAGTCGCGGGGATTGTTTGTTGACATTGAAAAGATACTTCCTAGTTTTCATTTAAAAGTGGCTTTTAACAGCGATGAGCAACCTTTGGGGTTATTAGGAGGTTCTGGTGCAGGTAAGAGCATGATTTTGCGATGCATTGCGGGGATAGAAACGCCCACAAGAGGGCGGATAGTTTTAAATGGCAGAGTGTTGTTTGACTCCGAAAAAGGAATTAACGTACCTAGCCGCGATCGCCGCATTGGTTTTTTAGTACAGAATTATGCTTTGTTCCCCAACATGACTGTGGGGCAAAACATCGCTTTTGGTTTGCCTAAAGGATTGTCGGCAGGGAGTATTAGAGTACAGATAGAAGAACTATTATTAAATATGCAGTTGCAGGGATTAGGCGATCGCTATCCACACCAACTTTCAGGAGGTCAACAACAACGGGTAGCCTTAGCAAGAGCATTGGCCAGTCAACCGGAAGCATTGCTTTTAGATGAACCTTTTTCAGCACTCGATACCCATCTGCGTAGTCAATTAGAGCAGCAAATGACAGCAACCCTGGCTGACTACCAAGGCGTGACTTTATTTGTCACCCATAATATGGAAGAAGCTTATCGGCTTTGCCCAAATCTGTTGGTATTAGAGCATGGTCGAGCCGTCCATCACGGTAGCAAATACGATATTTTCGAGCGTCCTACCACTGTAGGCGTTGCCCAAATCACCGGATGCAAAAACTTTTCCCAGATTATTCTTCACTCACCGCAACAGGTGGAAGCAACTGATTGGGGTTGTACTCTCCATGTTGTGGAAGCAAGCAACAGTCAACTGTCTCACATCGGCATTCGTGCCCATCAAATTGTCTTAACCAGTGACTCATCATCTGAAAATACCTTTCCTTGTTGGCTAGCACGGACGAGCGAAACGCCCCATCGAATGACATTATTTTTGAAGCTGCATTCTCCTGCCAATAATTCTCAAGATTATCATTTGCAAGCTGAAGTCTTCAAAGAAAAATGGGTGACGGTCAAAGACCAACCTTTTCCTTGGTATGTGCGTTTAGATCCTTTGCGTTTGATTTTGATGAAATGAACGCACAGATATTAGACCTCTTGCAATAAATTGCTTTTTGGACTCTTGTGGTCAAAGGGAAAAGGTTAAAGGGGAAAGGGAAAATACCAAACCTTCCCCCTTTTCCCTACTTCTGCAAGAAGTCTATTGAGGAATAGAAAATAGGTTTGGATAACATATGCTTTAACTGCGATAGGATATCGAGTCCTATTCTTATAGAGACGTTGGAATTCCAACGTCTCTACATCTGGATTCATACTGCAATCTCCCCACTGGAGTCAGCCTTTTATGCTTATTTACTTTGCTGCACCTTTATTTTCACAAGCGGAACTACACTTTAACCAGTACCTCACCGCAAAACTGGAATTGCTAAATTATCAAGTCTTTTTACCACAGCGTGACGGTGCAGAACGGGATAAGCCACCTTACAACAAAATGACGAAAGAGGAACGCAGATTGGCAATGTTCCAACTTGATACAGCAAAAATTATGGAGGCTGACGTATTTTTATTTGTATTGGATGGACGTGTACCTGATGAAGGAGCCTGTGTAGAACTCGGAGTTGCATATACCCACAAAAAACTCCAGCATCCCAACAAGTTGATAATTGGCTTGCATACCGATATTCGCGCCGCTTTCATCGGGTCAAAACTCAATCCAATGATACGCGTACCTTTGGAGTACATCGCAACAACAGAGAAAGAATTACTGCAAGTGTTAGGACATTATCACAATTTTCAAGTTCTGCCTGATTTTACGAAGGAGATTTAACTTTAATTTGCTGTGATTTTTGAAGTCTATTCTAATTTTGAATTCTGAGTTTTGAATTCTGAATTCTGAATTGGTTCTTACTTCAAGCGCCCAGACCCAAAGAGCCTGAGCGCTTGAATATTAGGTTGCAGACAAACTTCTGCGGAGTGGGAGAATTACGCGGTCATCATGTGCATAGATCTGCAAGTTTCTGCACATTTGCGGCAAGCAGCAGCACATTCCATCATTTTAGCGTCATCGCTCATCATTTCACAGGCCATAGCGCAGCGATCGCACATTTCTGCACACAGCATACAAGTGCGTTCCATGAACTCAGAACCGCCCATCATCATGTTCATACACATCATGCACATTTCAGCGCAATCACGCATCATGCCCATCATGCTCATCATGCTTTTATCCATGTGCATACCACTTTTGCTCATGCAGTGAGTCATGGTTTCCATGCACATTTTCTGACAGTTCATACAAGCGTCCATACAAGCTTGCATTTCTGAAGTCATGGTTTCCGTCATCATCATCATCATAGGAAATACCTCTTGATTTTTTGATGCATTAATAACGTCCTTCTCAGGACTACTTATAACATTAGTCGTAACTTTTTTATGAGTCAATGGGTTTTTTCTTGACAATTTATAAGCCTACTATCCCGATATAATTACCGGTAATTGAAATGAATTCTCCAGATATTTAGTGTTGTTTTTTCAATAATTCATAGATACTAAGGCTTAGATACTCCCACTTGAAACTAGGGTTTCATTTAGCAAATCAACTTTGCCTGGGGATCAAAAGTTGGAGTGGATTTGAAGAGAAAATAATGTAACTTTATTTAACAAATAACTAAAAAAATGTTTATTAACTGACAGCTACATTGCAACTGGCATCAGGTAGAGATAATCGTAGGGGCGTATAGCCATACATTGGTGTCAACTTAACGTGAAACCCTTGTATAAGCCGAATTTTGAATTTACTCACTTACCATCATGCTTGGCGTTACCCCACCCCGACTTTGCTGGCGTAAAACCTTCCATCCCCGAACTTCGGGGACGATTGAGGGGTGGGGTAAAACCTTTGTGAGATAAGGATTTAAGCTTAATTGGACACCAATAATAGCCATAGTCCTTTACCTGGAATGGGCTATCTGCTCAATTATTGTGCTTTATCTCTACATCCAGTCTGCGCTACTTACTGCCTAATTTGAAGAAAGAGCATTTTCTAAATCATCTTGTAAATCTTGCTGATGTTCAATTCCCACTGAAAGACGGACTAAATTATCCTTTATTCCTCGCTGAAGTCGTTCTGCTTCTGGTATTGAACCGTGAGTCATTTTGCTGGGATAACAAAGCAGCGACTCAACTCCTCCCAAGCTTTCAGCCAGCAAAAATAACTTGAGTCGGGAAGCAAATCTTTCAACCTCAGCAAAACCGCCTTTTAATTCCAAACTAATCATCCCCCCAAAGCCAGACATTTGCTGTTTTGCTAGTTGATGTTGTTCGTGAGTAGGTAATCCTGGATAATAAATTCGCTCAACTTTAGGATGCTTTTCTAGAAATTTTGCTAGGAATAAAGCATTTTTTTCATGTTCTCGCATTCTGACAGCTAAAGTTTTTATTCCTCGCAGTACTAACCAACTATCAAAAGGACTAGGAATAGCTCCGATGGCATTTTGATAAAACTTTAGTTCTCTGTATAATTGCTCATTAGATGTGATAATTGCGCCACCAATAATATCACTGTGCCCTCCTAAATATTTGGTGGTACTATGAACTACAATATCAGCACCTAAATCTAACGGTCTTTGAAAATAAGGGCTAGCAAAGGTATTATCAACTACTAAAATCAGATTGTGTTTGCGGGCAATATTCGCTAAAGCTGCAATATCAATAATTTTTAACAAAGGATTAGTAGGAGTTTCAATCCAAATTAACTTAGTATTTGGCAAAATTGCAGATTCAAAATCAGCGATATTATCAATATCTACATAAGTAGTTGTCACACCCCAGTTTTTAACAACCTTTTCTAACAAACGATAAGTACCACCATATAAATCATCGCCAGCAACAATATGGTCGCCATTTTTAAGCAGACTTAATACAGTGGTGGTTGCAGCTAATCCAGAGGCAAATGCTAAACCAAACTTACCATTTTCCAGAGCAGCTAAAGCTTCTTCTAAAGCAGTGCGCGTAGGGTTTCCTGTGCGTGAATACTCATATCCTTTGTGTTGACCTATGGCTTCTTGTTCGTAGGTGGAAGTCAAATAAATAGGGACAATTACTGCACCTGTTTGGGGGTCTGATTGTTGACCCTCATGAATTGCTTTGGTTTCAAATTCCATGATTTTACCTTTATAAAAAGAGAATTCAGGAGGACTCACTTACTGTAATACTTGAGAAAATATAGGAGGTGGTCTAAAATTCCACCTAATTGTTTCTGCTAAATTCTGAATTCTGGATTCTGAGTTCTGATTCATGATTCCTGAGTTTGACTAATCCAATATCTAATTAAATCTGCTCTGGTAATTAATCCAACGGGAACATCACCCTGCTTAATAATAATCCCTGTGGTTCCAGATAAAAGTAGCCGATAAGCTTCAGAAATATCAACTTCTTCATCAAGAATTGGCAGTGGTTTACCCATGACTGCGGAAACTTCTTGATTGGAAAAGTTAATACCATCGTGAAGGAATTTCATTAAAGAAGCTTCGTTGACACTTCCTACTACATGATTATTATCAATTACTGGTAGTTGAGAAATATTTAATTTTTGTAGATAGTTTGTCGCTTGGCTCAAGGTGTCGCGGGGACTAACAGCAATTAACGAAGGAAAATCTGTTTTTTGAGCCAGAATTTCTCCAACTTTAGTACTTCTAATTGTTGTACCTTCCCAAAATCCATTTTCCTGCATCCAGGCATCAGAGTAAATTTTATTAATATAATTTCTTCCTGTATCTGGTAATAGCACTACAATATACTTTGGTTCTGTTAATCTTGTTGCGTATTTCAATGCTGCGGCTACTGCTGTACCACAGGAACCTCCCACTAATAAGCCTTCTTCCCGTGCTAAACGACGAGTCATATTAAATGATTCTTTATCGCTGACTCGAACCATTTCATCTACTATTTGTCGATTAAAAGTTTTGGGAATAAAATCTTCACCAATACCTTCAACTTTATAAGATTTTGGCGTGTCACCGGAAAGAATTGAACCTTCTGGGTCTGCACCAACAATTACAATATTTGGATTTTGTTCTTTGAGATATTTGGCAACTCCAGAAATTGTACCACCTGTTCCCATCCCAGCAACAAACACATCGACTTTCCCATTACTATCTGACCAAATTTCTGGCCCAGTAGTTAAGTAATGTGCTAGAGGATTATTTGGGTTTTCAAATTGATTTGGTCTATAAGCTTTGGGTATTTCTTTGGCAAGTCTTTCCGCTACACCGTTATAACTTTCTGGCGAGTCAGGGGGTACAGATGTGGGAGTCACAACAACTTCTGCACCATAAGCTTTGAGTAAATTGATTTTATCCTGACTCATCTTATCAGGCATGACGAATATGCAGCGATATTTTTTGACTGCTGCAATTAAAGCTAGTCCTACGCCGGTATTGCCTGCGGTGGCTTCAATAATAGTACCGCCTGGTTGGAGTTGACCTGTTTTTTCTGCTGCTTCAATCATGGTTAAGGCAATTCTATCTTTCGTACTGCCGCCAGGATTGAGATATTCTACTTTGGCATAAATATTTGAGTGAATGCCTTCAGTAATCTTGTTTAATTTGACTAATGGAGTTCTACCAATTGCTTGTAAAATGTTTTCGTAAGTAGTCATAATACAAAATATAACTTTAAAAAAAATTAAATCTTGGTGTGCTTGGTGTTGTTGGGAGTTTATAAAAACAAAATTTTCTAAACTCAAATATAATTGCTTATAGTGATTATTTAGCTTTTAAATTAAGTTTTTACAGGTGTTGAATATTCAATGAATTTAGATGTTAAATCCAACATCGAGATAAGATGAAAAAACTTTATTAGGGTGTTGATTGTAGAGTTTGTTGGAGTTTGAGCAATCTATCGCCTGCTGCTTGCAATGTTTCAGGTCTTTTGCTAAAACAGAATCTAATTAATGAATGTCCTTTTTCTGGTTCGTTAAAAAAGCTGGAACCAGGAACTACAGCAACACCAATATTTTTAATTAAATTGTAAGTGAATTCAACGTCCGTTTTGTAACCGAATTTGGAAATATCTGCAAGCACATAATACGCTCCTTGGGGAAGGAAATAGGGAATGCCTACTCGATCTAGAATTTGTAAAATGTTGTCTCGTTTCTGTTGATAGAGTTTGGCTAGTTCTTCATAATAAGATTGTGGTAGCTGCATAGCAGCAACTCCGGCTCGTTGCAATGGTGCGGGGGCACCTACTGTTAGGAAATCATGGACTTTACGAATGGCTGCTGTCAATTCTGGGTTTGCAAAAATATAACCGACTCGCCAACCGGTGACGCTGTAGGTTTTGGATAAGCCGTTAATGGTAACTGTACGGTTTTCCATTCCCGGAAGGGTTGCTAACGCGATATGTTGAGCGCCATCGTAAAGAATGTGTTCATAGATTTCGTCAGTGAAGGTCAGTACATCCCACTTTTGACAAAGTTCAGCAATTAGGGTGAGTTCTTCACGAGTAAAGACTTTACCGGTGGGGTTGTGGGGTGTATTAATAATAATGGCTTTGGTATTGGCGTTGAAAGCTTGACGCAACTGTGTTTCATCAAATGTCCAATGTGGAGGATGCAGGGTCACATAGCGGGGTGTAGCGCCAGCTAGAATTGCATCAGGCCCGTAGTTTTCATAATATGGCTCGAATACAATTACTTCGTCACCAGGATCGACTGTAGCCAGCATCACAGCGGCCATTGCTTCTGTGGAACCACAAGTAACAGTGATTTGAGTTTCAGGATTGATATCTAAGCCAAGATACCAGTGGACTTTTTTAGCGATCGCTTCCCGAAATGGGCGATCGCCCCAAGTGATAGCATATTGATTAACATCCGCCTCTATTGCTTCATAAGCTGCCTGCTTCAACTCCTGAGGACAAGCAAAATCAGGAAATCCCTGGGCTAAATTCACCGCACCATATTGCAGTGCTACCCTTGTCATTTCTCTAATCACCGACTCTGTAAACTGGTTTGCCTTCCCTGAAATTTTTTGGCGCTGCATCTTAAATACTATTTTGGATTTTGGATTTTGGATTTTGGATTTTGGATTGTGAAAGACTTAGTAGATAGGCTTTTTGACTATCCATCTGCGTTAATTATTTTTCACATTGGCATCATTTACTCCTTTACTACTCCTTTACCTCTGTTATTTTCCACTGTGGTTACACAGGAAGTTCTGTAAATCCATAATATCGATAGATTTATAGTAGTATACTCAAATTTCAGATGGAGAGGGAAGATTAGGGAGATAAGGGAGACAAGGGAGATGGGGCAGAGGGGTAAAGGGGCAGAGGGGCAGGGGAGAATAATAACTCCCAAGTCAACAGTCATAAGTCATCAGTTATCAGTCAACAGTCAACAGTCATCAGTCAAGACCCCCAACGCCCAATCCCCAATCACCAGTCGCCACTCCCCTATATACTGAGATTATTGAGATTAATAGTCAATTATCAAAGGTACTAATCCAGAATCATCATGAAATCTTTGCACCGTCCCGATCTCTATAGCTGGTCTACTTTCAACCCGGCAAGAAATATTGATTTCAATGGGATTGCCTGGATTCGACCAGATGGCAACATCTTGATTGACCCAGTAGCCTTATCAAATCATGATTGGAATCATTTGCAATCTCTCGGTGGTGTGGATTGGATTGTGTTGACAAATTCTGAACATGTCAGGGCAAGTAAAGAAATTGCCGACCAAACCTATGCTAAGATAGCCGGCCCCATAGCGGAAAAAGACGCTTTTCCCATACATTGCGATCGCTGGTTATCTGATGGTGAGGAATTTGTACCTGGACTGAAGGTGATTGAACTCCAAGGTTCTAAAACACCTGGCGAACTGGCTTTATTATTGGAGGAAACAACGTTGATTACAGGAGATTTAGTCAGGGCACGCAAGGCAGGTAGTTTGACAATATTACCGGATGACAAGTTACTGAATCGACAGCAGGCTATTGCTTCTGTGCGGAGGTTAGCAGAACTCTGCCAGGTAGAAGCGGTGTTGGTGGGGGATGGTTGGCCTGTGTTCCGCGATGGACGCGATCGCTTAAAGGAACTGGTAGGGACGCTATAAATGGATGCTAATTACACTGGGAAAATTAGTTTTGTAGATTTGTCTATCAAATGACAAACTTTTGATATGGGAATTCCATTTAATTTGTAAGGATTTAAAGTCATAGATTCCCGGTTTTTTCAACCAAAAGCCGGGAATTTTATCTTTTTATCAAGCAATACAGTTCAGTTAACCTTTTTCTCCCCCTGCCCCCTACCTTACAGCAATTTTCAGGTAAATAGACCACGCAGTAGGGGCGCAAAGCCTTGCATCGGTACAATGATTCCATTTGAAAATGTGTATTCCATTGAATTGAAAACCGCCATAGGAATTTATTGTTCTCCTCCCTGCTCTCTGTATCACCCATCTTCCCATCTCTACTTAAGACACTTTTAAGTGTGTCAAAATATTAAATTTAATGGAAGATTTCATAGATCCACAGGGGTGTACGCTACCTAGATGGGAATGCGTTAACAAAGGACTAAATCAATGGGATATGTAATTGCAACTGCAAATATGAAAGGTGGTGTTGGTAAAACCACCCTTACTGTCAACTTAGCTACCTGTTTGGCTAAAAATCATGGCAAGCGGGTGCTTGTTCTTGATTTGGACAGCCAAATTAGCGCTACGCTGAGTCTGATGTCACCATTAGATTTTGCTAAGCGTCGCAAACAAAGTAAGACATTTAGATATCTCATAGACGAGGTTATCAATCCAGAACCACAAGCAAAGCTGACAATTCAAGATATCATTCAATCCACTGTTTGTAATCTTCCTGGATTAGATTTATTACCAGGAGATATCGATTTGTATGATGAATTTGTTGTATCAGAAATGCTGCATCAACAAGCAACTGCTTTGGGGGAACAAGACTTTGAAAGTATTTGGAATCGCTTTGAAAGAGTTTTGATCAACAACATTTTAAAACCTGTACGGCAAGCATATGATTTTATCCTTCTCGATTGTGCCCCTGGTTATAATCTCTTGACTCGCAGCGCTTTAGCCGCGAGCGATTTCTACATACTTCCTGCTAAACCAGAACCTTTGTCTGTAGTAGGTATTCAACTACTAGAAAGACGAATTGCTCAATTAAAAGATAGTCACGGCAATGAAACTAAGATAGATATAAAAATGCTAGGAATTGTTTTTAGTATGTCTAGTGCTAATCTGCTGACTGGTAGATACTATAAACAAGTAATGCACCGTGTTGTGGAAGATTTTGGTGTTGAAAAAATTTGTAAGGTACAAATACCAGTTGATGTGAATGTTGCTAAGGCTGTTGATAGTTTTATGCCAGCCGTACTAAATGCTCCTCAATCACCTGGTTCAAAAGCATTTTCTCAATTAGCTCAGGAGTTGTTACAAAAATTATAGTTTTACTTAATCATTCATCAACAACAAAATTCCCTAATCATATCAGGTTCCCTTGATTACTTATGAAACCTGAAAAACCCCAAAGAGCCAAAGCTACGCTTTGTCTCCCCTCCCCGAAGTTCGGGGAGGCAGGGTGGTTTCATACAACCAGAGAAAAATGACAATAGTTCTAGAAGGCGATCGTAAATTGACAAACGGTTTGTATGAATAATCTGCTCGAACAGTTGCAGCAAGTGCCAGACTATCGGCACATCAGAGGACGAAGACATGAATTGTGGTTGGTACTGTTTGTGATCTTGCTGGGAGCAATGACAGGATATTGGGGCTACCGACCACTGGAAGACTTTACCAAAATACACAAACAAAGCCTGATTGAACTGTTAAACCTAAATGAGACTATTAAGTTTCCATCCTATTCAACGTTCCGACGAGTACTCAAAACAGTGGATTTTCAGCCATTAACAGACTTGATTTTTTGATTGGGCATCAGTTTTTGTTCCACCAATGTCTCATGAGAGACTGGCGATCGATGGCAAAGGCATTCGTTGCACAGTCACAGATTACAGTCAATCCTACCAAAACTTTATCAGCACAGTATCAGTTTATAGTCACGAGCGCGGCATTGTACTCAGGATGCAACCAATGTCTAATAAAAAAATTAGTGAGGTGGCGATTGTACAACAATTAATCTCCGAAT
>Ga0314812_100214_pt1 | contig 10141 bp, 6 predicted proteins | sample STEome_9_FD_202336 | JGI IMG/M metagenome (GOLD analysis project Ga0314812, IMG submission 202336) | Metatranscriptome of soil surface biofilm microbial communities from soil inoculated with nitrogen-fixing consortium DG1, State College... ...
CAACCAACTACGGCAAAAAGTAGAACAAAGTCAAGCGGAAATTGAGCGACTCAAAAGCGAATTGAGCCAAAAAAGACAGCCAACCAAATTAATAGATACTCATCCCCAACAGGGATTGGGTTTATTAACAGAATTGCGGGAGTTACAAAAGCGCGAAGAATTAAGTCAGCTAGAAATTGAACGATTGCGGGCTGAACTCAAAGAAAAAGAATTAACCGCTAAACTCGCAGAAAGCCAAGAAAAACGAAGACTCAGCGAAGCGAAATTAAATCGTTCTCTGAAAATTGCCTTGACTGCTTCTGTGTTGGCGATATTTGGTTTGAGTGTTTCTATCGTTACAGCAATAGATAGCGAAATTAAAACTTTGAGTGTATCCAGCGAAGCTTTATTTGCTTCCCAAAAAGGTATTGATGCTTTAAAAGAAGCTTTAAAAGCCGGGAAAAAATTACAACAAACAATTTGGGTAGATTCCAATACCAGAGAGCAAGTACTGACGGCTCTTTATCAAGCGGTTTCGGGGGTAAGAGAATATAATCGTTTTGACGGGCATATATCTGGGGTAAATAGTGTTATATTTAGCCGCCAACGGAATTTAATTGCCTCAGCCAGTGCAGACACTACAATTAAACTCTGGCGTCTTGATGGTAGTTTGGTCAAAACTTTGTCAGGACATGAAGATGTAGTCAATAGCATCAGTTTCAGCCCTGACGCTCAAATTATTGCTTCCGCCAGTCAAGATAAAACAGTAAAACTCTGGAACCAGGACGGTAAACTACTAACAACTCTCTTGGGACATCAAGCTGTGGTGAATAGTGTAAGTTTTAGTCCTGATGGTCAACTTATCGCTTCCGCCAGTACAGACAAAACGATCAAAATTTGGACTCAGAATGGTAAATTCCTCAAAACTTTAGACGGACACAGCAGTGCAGTTTTAAGCGTCGCTTGGTCGCCTGATGGACAAACCATTGCTTCCGGGAGTGCTGACAATACTATCAAGCTTTGGAGTCGAGACGGTGAATTACTAAAAACCCTTCCAGGTCATAACGATGCAGTCTTGAGCGTTGCTTGGTCGCCCAATGGTCAAACAATAGCTTCCGCTAGTTTAGACCAGACCATCAAATTGTGGAACTTAGAAGGTGAACTCCTGAGGACTTTATCAGGACATAGTGCAGGAGTTACCAGCGTTAGTTTCAGCCCCGATGGTAACACCATCGCCTCTGCAAGTACCGACGAAACCCTGAAACTTTGGAGTTCTCAAGGTGTATTGCTCGGTACCCTCAGGGGACATAATAATTGGGTGAATAGCGTTAGTTTTAGCCCAGACGGTGGCACCCTGGCTTCTGCAAGTCGCGACAAAACGATTAAACTCTGGCGTTGGGACGATGTGCTAGTGCGAAAACCCAAAACTGATAACAATGATTGGGTGACTAGTATCAGTTTTAGCCCTGGAGGGCGCACTTTAGCCGCAGCCAGTAGAGACAAAACCGTAAAATTGTTCAATCGAGAAGGTAAATTATTCCGTACTTTCACTGGGCATCAAAGTCAAGTTTGGGGCGTTAGTTTTAGTCCTGATGGTCAAGTAATTGCTTCAGCGAGTAAAGATAAAACAGTAAAGTTGTGGAGTCGGGGCGGTCAATTGCTGCATAGTTTACAAGGTCATAATAATACAGTCTTGGCTGTAGCTTGGTCGCCTGATGGTCAAGTAATTGCCTCAGCGAGTAAAGATAAAACAGTAAAGCTTTGGAATCGTAACGGTATACTGCTTAACACCTTGCAAGGACATCAAGATGCAGTTAACTGGGTCAGTTTTAGTCCCGATGGTAAATTCCTAGCTTCAGCCAGTGATGATAAAACAGTGAAACTATGGAGTAAAGATAGCGAATTGATACAAACATTGACTGGCCATAGCCGCCGGGTAAATGGGGTAGCTTGGTCACCTGATAGCCAAATTCTCGCCTCCGTTAGTATTGATAGCACAGTGAAAATTTGGAATCGAGACGGTGAGTTGCTAAGTAATCTCAGTGGGGATGGTGATAGTTTTATCAGTGTTAGCTTTAGTCCAGATGGTAAGACTCTAGCAGCTTCCAGCGATGACAAAGTGAGAATTTGGAAGCGCGATGGCACATTGTTGATTGCTTTAAAAGGTTATAAAGACGAGTTAACCAGCATCAGTTTCAGTCCTGATGGTAGGACTTTAGCTGTGGGAAGTGCCAGTGGTACAGTGATTTTCCAAGATTTAGCAGATATCGAACTCAATAAATTACTGGCACGGGGTTGCGACTTGCTGCATGATTATTTGCAGACTAACCAAAAAGTAATGAAAAGCGAACGCAATTTGTGTTCTGGTAGGTAATTATTAACATCCCAATTAGAACAAGAACAGCAAAAATACGAATAAATCCTGACGAAGTTTAATATCTAAAATATTATGCCTGAGTTAAGCGATCGCACTTCATCGACTCAAACAATAACTTTAAAAAATGCGACAACTAATTTTCAGTTTCATTGAGATGTGCTGGTAGCCAATTAAGCAAATCATCAATTGTTGTAAAATCTAACAAAGCTTCCCCAAGTGCTTCTAAATCTTGGAGTGAAAGACACTGTACTTGCTTTTTCACCTCTTCGGGTAACTCTCCCACTCGTCTTTGTAGTAGCCGCAAAACGAGTTCCTGCTGTCCGCGTTCGTAGCCAATGCGCTCGCCTGTGGTAATGTAACTCATAGTACGCTCCTGTTCAAATTGCTTAAATTCTTCCCAAAACTCTGTTTCCAATGCTTTTGGTAAAATCATAACCCAATCCACGAAGCGATAGAGGTTACGAATATCTTTTTCTGGCAAACCTAATTTATACAATCGACGAATTAAGCTAAATTTCCATGCTTTGCGTTCTCCTAGCTTTTTAGTAGTTTCTTGTGTTTTCAAATGTGCCATTACAACCGTTGCAAAAGGATTATTACTCTTTTCTAATTCTGCCCAACGGCTTTGGTAATCGAGAAGTTTAACAGTTCCAAACTGGAAATTCAAGCTGGTATCTGGATAATTAAAACCGTATTGATTTGGTCGCAATGTCACATCTGTATCGCATAAAATTGCTAAACTAATGGCAGGTTTTCCAAATTTATCAAAAATTCGCAGATTGTATAAAAACATTCTTTGTGCAAAAATGTCTTCTGATTTTGCTTGAATTTCAATATGAATTAATAACCAAATTTCTTCTCCTGATATTTGCCAAACTTTGACTAATTTATCTGCGTATCTTCTACCAATTTCTGCATAGCGGTCTATTTGTTGGAATTCTTTATCTAGAAATTCATGGGGACGTTCCCAATCAATTAATGCAGCAGTCTGAGGAAAGAAGAATTCCATTGCTTGGGGAAAGTAAGCTTCTAAGATTTCTTTCCACGGTGAATCATTATCGATCCTTTCGCGTTCCGAGTCCATGAATTGGTAGATGGTAGTGATGTTTTAATTATCAAGCTTACCATCATTACTGCGGCAGGCGTTTGGGTAGCATGTCGTGTTTAATATACGATTTAAAATGAATTCAAAAGTGTTATAAACTCAATATGCTACTTCTTTAATGCAGTAGATAATTGGCGCAAGCGATCGCTTCACCAATCTCTAACCTTGTCTGTTCTCCAGCCAATCCATTCAAAAGTAGATATGCTCCAGCAGAACCAGATATAATACGTTCTTGTGGAAGTTTGGCACGTTTAAACCAATCTTGAGATGCTTCTTCAATATGAGTTTTAAGTGCTTCTGGAGTAGCTAATGAGTCAATACGACTTAAAAATACAAAAAGTTTATATATGGTCGATTGGGGGCAAGCTAAATTAGGTTGTTTCTCTCTATTATCGATGTAACTTATCATTACATCATATAAGCGTTGATAAATTCGCTCATCACTAATACCTGTCCATTCTCCACACTCCCATAATGCTCCTGGAGTTTCATGGATTATTAAAGACTTTTTTTAAAACTTTATATTTTTTATGATTATACTTAATATTGATATATCAATATGATTTATTGCTTACTACTGGTTTGATACGCGATCGCTTCTCTCAAATTACCCACGCGATCGCACCTTAAGAAATAGTTGCGTTGCCTTCAGCGAGCGCGTCTAAAAGCTGCTATAGCTAAATGCTAAAATACATAGTCTGAATTTACTGCTTAAGTTCTAAGCAGACACTCAGCGAACGGTGTATCGCATTATATATATTAATCATCTATCCAAATAATCCTAATTTATGGAAAAAATCGTATCCGATCCAAAAATAATGATGGGCAAACCTGTGGTTTCAGGAACTCGTATTACAGTTGAGTTAATTCTTGAAAAACTTGCTGCTGGTGAAACTCCTCAGCAAATACTCGAAGCGCATCCGCGACTTACTGATGAAGGAATTAAAGCAGCTTTGGCATTTGCGGCTCAAGCTTTGCGGTATGATGTCGTTTATCCAACAGTTGAGAAAGTTTCTTGAAGTTTTTAGGGGACGAAAATTTAGATTGGCAAATTGTTGAACGTCTGCGGCTTGATGGTCACGAAGTTTTGTATGTTGTGGAAATGCAACCAGGAATTCTTGATGATGAAGTCTTGGACTTGGCTAATAATGAAGATGCAATTTTATTGACATCAGATAAAGATTTCGGTGAGTTGGTTTTCCGTTTGCGTCGAATTGCAACAGGTGTGGTGTTAATTCGATTATTCGGTTTATCTCCAAATGATAGAGCAGAAATTATTGCTAATGCCATTAATCAACACGCAGATGAATTATTAAGAGCTTTTACTGTTATTTCATTGAAAAGTATTCGCATTCGTAAAATGATGTGAATTATTAATTTAATCGCCATAATAGATCTCGATCGCCACATTATTAGACTTCTTGTAGAAGTCGGGAAAAGGGTAAGGAGAAAGGGGGAAAGGTTTGGTATTTTCCCTTTCACCTTTAACCTTTTCCCTTTGACCACAAGAGTGCAAAAGCAATGAAAGCAAGATGTCTATTGAGTATTAATCATGGCAACAATGGTAGATAGTGGCACCTCTGCAAAGTAGTTTTGCTGGAATTGTTCTTCCTTGATGGCGGCTAAAAATTGTGTAACAGCCGCATCACCCTTAGTTTCAAAAACATTGTTGGGATTCCAGGTGATTTGCAAATTGCGGTCTTCTCTTGTTACTGTAAAACCGTAATATTTTAAAGCTTTGATTCCTAAAAATAAGGTGCGATCGCTAATCCCAAGTTTATCTAAAAGTTTTACGCGAGTAACTGTTTGATTGGTACGACTGAGATATTTGGCAACACCAACCAAGGTCTGCCAAATTTGTTTTGGTGATTGGTGGTTGGGTTTAGACCAAGCTATAGCTAATTGTTGTCGATTATCAAAAATAGTCGTTAAACATCGCCGCAACCACGCACGTAAATCATCCCAATTTGTCGGACAATCTTCAAGCACGATTGCAGGAGTTGGCAAAGACGACATTAATGGCGTCTGTACAAAGTCGGGAGTGGCGAGGTTGCGCCAGTCAAGGATGGATGGTGAATACTGAGTAGTGAGTGCTGAGTTTTCACTTGGACGCACAGCAATTAATCTAATTTCATAGCGTTTTTTGAAGGTGTTATAGTCGATTTCTGCTATACAATCACACCTACCTATGGGCAATTCATCTTTGTAGTGTCCCCACCAAATACCAGGAAAGGGGCTTCTAGTTGAATCATCCCGAATATCAAACTCAGTTTTAATATACTGTACCTTTTTTCCTCGCCAATCTTGTTGATTGCGATGCCAACTATTTTCAAACCAGCAATTTTGAATTAGCAATTTGGGGACAGGGTTACCCATTCCACAAGGTTCAAGTAATTTCAGTTCTAAAAATAATTCTTTCCCTAAGTCTGCAACTTTTACCACTATGTCTGCTTGCACTGTTGGCGTGAGAGTTGTACCGCCCAAAGATTGCCGTAATTGCTGATTAATCGCTGCTGTAAATAAAGGAATATTCTCAACCGGCAAACTCAAACCCGCAGCAAAAGGATGTCCGCCAAAGCGATGCAACAGATGTGCTTGTTCTTTTACCAATTGATACAAATCCACGGAATTCACTGAACGGGCGGAACCCCTTGCAAGTGGGAGGGATGAGGGGGACAAGGTAGAAAAGGTAGACAAGGTAGAATTTTCTCTCCCCTCTCCCTTGTCTTCCCCCTCTCCCTTGTCTCCCCCCAGTCCCTCTGTACTTAACAAAATTGTCGGTCGCCCTGTTTCTTGGGCTACTTGTCCAGCAACCAAGCCCAATACACCAGCTGGCCATTGAGGATCTTCCAGGACAATGACGCTGGTGGTTGATAAATCTAATTGAGTAAGTTTTTGTGCTACTTGGGCTTGTACATCTTTCTGCAAGGATTTGCGACGGGTATTTGCCAGTTCCGTAACTTCGGCTAATTCGTGACAACGTTTGATATCGCGACTAGTTAATAATTCGACGCAGAAACTAGCATCGCCTTCGATGCGGCTGACAGCGTTGATTCTAGGCCCCAAACCAAAGGAAATATCTGTGGGGCGATCGCCACTTTTCTGGCACAATTCTAATAATCGCCCGACCCCCGGTCGCCTTCTTGCTGATGGTGGCTGTTGAAAATCTGCTTGTAATCTTTGAATTCCCAATTGTGCTAAATAGCGACAATCTCCACTTAGCTGCACCAAATCGGCAATTAATCCTACTGCAACTAAATCTAATAAATCCTCCACTGGGTGTTGGGGAACATCAGGCAAACTTTGATAAAGTGCTTCCACCAATTTATAAGCTACCGCCACCCCAGAAAGATGAAATAGCTGATGTTCTTTTGGTAAATATCGCGGATTAATAATCGCTGTGACTGGTGGGCGTTCTTCAGGTAAGGTGTGATGGTCAGTAACTATGACATCGATACCTAATTGTTTAGCATAAATAATTTCATTAATATTGGTGCTACCAGTATCACAAGTGACTATTAATTTACAACCTTGCATTGCTAGGTTTTCGATTCCTTGATTATTCAGCCCGTGGGATTCTTTTAAACGATTGGGAATGTAATAAATTAACTCGATATTTTGGATAAAAAACTCTCCCAATCCATCCCAAAGTATGGCAGTGGAAGTAATACCATCAGCGTCAAAATCTCCCCAAATCGCAACTTTTTCATGACTATCTCTAGCTTTTTGTAAGCGAGCGATCGCCAAATGCATTTCTTGTCCAAATTCAAAGGGACTTGCTGCTTGGTATGCTTTATGGTTGATAAAAGCTAATAGTTGTGATTTTTCTTTAATTCCCCGTTGCCACAACAATTGTGCTGCATACATTCCATTTGATGCCGGTGTATGCTGTTTCACTGCTTGGATGAACCATTCTGGCGGTTGTTCTGTTGTTGCTAGAGTCCATTGTTGTTCTGGCATACAAATAAAGTTAGGATTAAAGAAAGTTTAAAAAGTAATCAATTTAGTCTTAGAGTTTCTTAAACTATTTTGGATAAAAGCATTTTATTTCTGTATTTCTATAGCATTTCTAAATCAGTTTTTCAATTAATCATAGAGACAGCAATCAATTTTTCGGACTTCCAAGGAAAAAATATTCCATAGAAAATGGTTGACGGTTGACGGTTGACTGTCAATGATTTGAAGTAGAATAATTTATTTTTTGGAGTTCTCTTTTCACAAATGAATTAGAATTGCTACAGAAATACAGCTTTACTCCCAATTTCTCAATCGAAAGCGCACTGGCATTTTATCGGACGGATAAATTAACAGGTTTTGCTGTAATTCTTCTAGAGATGAACGACCGTTGACTAATTCCCAGTCGAAGTAGCGCAATAATAATGCCAGCATCACAGTTGATTCCAGCATTGATAGATGCTCTCCCAAGCAACGATGAGTCCCTGAGCCAAAGTCTATCATTGGCAGCGAACTAGTTTCCTTACTCTTGTCTAACCAACGTTCTGGTAGAAATACTTCTGGATTAGCATAAACTTCTGGATCTCTTCCAGCAGCAAGCATAGACCAGGATACTCTCGTACCGCGAGGAATTACTTGACCCTCAATTACAGTATCGCGTTGAGCCACCAATGAAGTCGAGCCTGAGGCGATTGAATAAAGGCGCAATGTCTCCTTGATAATTGCGCGAATATAAGCCAATTCCTTGAGGTTTTCTGTATTAATACAGCCTTTACTTTGCCAAACTTGGTCAACGATGTCCCGTGCTTGCTGAAAAATCCTTTGATTTAAACTCAACTCTCCTACTGCAAAGGATAAAGTATGGGCTGTTGTATCAGTACCAGCTATTAAGAGTTCAACAGATTCTGCTATTAATGTTTCGCGATTGTATTTTAGTTCTTTGGCAGCAATTTTAACTAACATTGATTCCCTAAACAAAGAACTGACTTGTGGTAAATCAGTCTGCTTTTGTTCTCTCATCTGTAAAGCTAAGTCTACACGGGGAATCAAAAACTCCTCTAAATATCGCTTTGCTACCCAATAATCTCGTGAATTCTTAGTTGGCAAGTATTTCATCCATCTCTTCTCGCCAGTAGCTTGTCGTAGGAACCGATAGCCTAAAACAGACATCGCTTCGTATAGCTTGGTAACTTCCAGTGGTGGCCCTTCAGGACTAGTACTGTTTCTATCCACAGGAATGCCTAGCACAAGAGAGGAAATTACCCTCATTGTTAGTTCTACAAACAGAGGATCTACCTCAACTTCTCTTAGTGGTGCAGCTTCTTTGACTGTCTCAATTACTTGTTCGCAGGCTTGGTTAATAATTTCAATATATTTAGAGAGACTGCTAGAACTGAATTCGGGATTCCAAACCTTGCGTCGCCACTGCCACTCAGTCCCAGTTTCTCCTATCATAATGGGGCCACTCATATCGTTCCAAGCTTTACGCATTTGCTCAGATCTAATTAAGCTACCATCTCTCATCCCGTTGACAATAGTATCTTCAATCGCTTTCGGATTACTTAAAATGACAATTGGATGGTTGCCATTCCAAATAACATACATCGAGCCTAGCTGTTTACTCCAATCAAAAAATTGCAGGAATAATTTCTTTTGTTTCACTGCTGCTAATATTTGCGGAAGATTTCCTAACAGCCAGTGTTTGGGAGGAGAAGGAAGTGATTCTAAGGATTTGTATGTGTTCTTTTGTTTCCACCAGCGCCAACCCAGTGTTCCCGTTGTTACGCTAGAAACCCCTAAGACTGTCGCTAAATATGGAAATGAGGAAGAATAATCAATCTGAGCAGTAATGTCTTGGAACATGAAGCCGCCTTTGTCTAACAAAAACTTCAGATTACCCAGATACTAACTTATTGTTTACCAATTTGTTCAGCCTGATTTTATTTTCGGAAAATAATATTAATAAGATTCAAGATACTTTGAACTCCTAACTCCTAACTCCTAATTCCCAACTCCCAACTCCAAACTCCAAACTCCTAACTCCCAACTCCCAACTCCCAACTCCTAACTTCCTAACTCCCAACTCCTAACTTGTATTAAATTGGCGATTAATCTTCAGTAGTTTGAGATTCACTCACTAGCGGATTAATCAGTATTTCATTAGCAACGCTATCGGCTTTGCGGGCGCGAATTGCTGGACGCGATCGCCGATAACCTGCCCTTTCTGCTTTTTGATGTTCGTAATCAATTAATCTGCCATAATATTCATGCTTGCTTAAATTCATCGACAAGAAAATATGCTGGCGGATATTACCAAAACCTTTGCGATTAAAAAATTTTAATGCTGAAACATTGGTGGGGTCAGTATCTACCAGCATGAACCGCGCCCCATCTTCAATCATCCGAGCGACGACTTTATCAACTAACTTATCTGCTACTCCCCGACGCTGAAATTTCGGACTAACCCCCAGCCATAAAATGTAACCATAAGTCCAAGATGCTTTGGTAATGATTGTTCCCAAAACAAAACCTGCTAATTCTCCGTTTCTTTCAGCCACCAAGCAATATTCTGGATCTGTATTGTAAAGTCCAATTACTTCCCATTCATCCCAAGTCCGGTATAAATAAGGATATAAATCGCTGGTAAATAACTCTTCTCCCAAATGATAAACGGGAGCAATATCATCAATTCCTAATTCACGCACATAAATTGCTTCAGTTTCATC
>Ga0314812_100218_pt1 | contig 9985 bp, 8 predicted proteins | sample STEome_9_FD_202336 | JGI IMG/M metagenome (GOLD analysis project Ga0314812, IMG submission 202336) | Metatranscriptome of soil surface biofilm microbial communities from soil inoculated with nitrogen-fixing consortium DG1, State College... ...
GCCATATTGCAATTGAAAAGATACATCATCGTCCCCGCAGTGGTTCTCCTTATAGAGTCAGAATTGATATCACCGTACCTCCTGGGCACGAATTAGTAGCAGAAAGTAATCCCAGCGATGGCAAGCAGTATCAGCCGCTAAATGTAGTAATTAGAGATGCCTTTGATGCAGCTTGTGGACAACTTGTCAAACTCACCCAACGCCAACATGAAAGCGATAAAGCCTTGAGCAGTGAAGCAGCCCAGGATACAACGGCGCTTGTTACCAAGTTATTTCGCGATCGCGGTTATGGCTTTCTTAAAGCCTTAGACGGCCAGGAAATCTACTTCCACCGCAATAGCGTCCTACATGATGACTTTCAACGCCTAGAAATTGGTACTGGTGTGTATTTTTCCGTAGAAGAAGGTGAAGAAGGACTCCAAGCAACCACAGTCAAAATTGTTGACAAATCAGGGGTGCGTGCTGGCAAATCTGAACAAACTCTAATTAAATTACCGTTGGACTGGAGGGAATAGAGGTGTGAGCCTACAAGTCTATGAATTAAAACAAACAGCATCGCAACTCCTAGCTGCCATGCTATCCAATCCCCACATTTACCCCCAAATCAGCAACGAGGGAGGCTACGGAAAAATGGAACAACAGTTAATTATCGTCGCTGTTGAAATGGCTGAAAGCTTGATCGAGCATATTGAAAATGTTCATCCTGGGAGTGGGGAGATGGGGGGATGAGGGAGATGGGGAGATGGGGAGATGGGGAGACTTGTACTGAGCGGAGCCGAAGTATGGGGAGGCAGGGGAGATGAGTTTTTCCCCTCTGCCCCATGCCCAATGCCCCATACCCAATGCCCAATGCCCAATGCCCCATGCCCAATGCCCAATGCCCCATGCCCAATGCCCAATGCCCCATACCCAATAACAGGATGACGCTGGCTGAACAAGCGATTAAACTATGGATAATATCAAATGTTGCTTTTAGCACCTCTTACATAAATTTAATCGCATTGTTAAATTTAACATCTCATTCTGTTATATCTAATACTAATTATGTCAGTGTATCAAGGAAGTTGTGGGGAGACCGCCGATGTGATGATTGGCGTTCACAACCAAGAAAACGCCGAATCACCAGCAAATTCCGCTCCTGTAGGCGCTCTTGCCACAAGACAAGGAACTTTTTCTACGTTTCTTGCTCCCTTGACTCAAGATACTTTTAAACAGGTTGTTAAGGATGTCGAGCAAAAATTACAAATTGTGCATCAAACCCTATCCATGCTGGATTCTCAGGGGTTTGAAAACATCTTGCAAGAAATGTTGCATTCGATTACCTTAAAAACCGGGGAATTACTGGGGGCTGACCGGACGACAATATTTTTATTAGATGAGGAAAAACAAGAACTCTGGTCAATTGTAGCTGAGGGGGAGGGCGATCGCTCTTTAGAAATTCGCATCCCCGCCAATAAAGGTATCGGTGGTGAGGTGGCTACTTTTAAGCAAGTTATCAATATTCCCTTTGATTTTTATGACGATCCGCGATCGCATTTTGCCCAAGCACAGGAAAAAAGAACTGGCTATCGCACTTATACAATGCTGGCTTTGCCGTTATTAAACGAACACGGGCAATTAGTAGCAGTAGTACAATTACTGAATAAATTAAAATCTGGTAGTAATGCCAATGCCCCACTTGCAGAGCGCATTGATACCAATGGTTTTATCTGTGCTGACGAACAGTTATTTCAAGAATTCGCTCCTTCGATTCGACTGATTTTAGAATCATCCCGCTCTTTTTATGTAGCTACGCAAAAACAAAGAGCAGTGGCGGCGTTGATGAAAGCCATCAAGTCTCTTTCTCAAAGCAGTCTCGATTTAGAAGATACCCTCAAGCGGGTAATGGATGAAGCCAAGGAATTAATGAATGCCGATCGCAGTACGCTATGGTTAATAGACCGCGATCGTCATGAATTATGGACAAAAATCACTCAAGATGACGGTTCTACTAAGGAGTTACGCGTCCCCATCGGTAAAGGATTTGCAGGGATAGTAGCCGCATCCGGTAAAAAGCTGAATATTGCCTTTGATTTATACGACGATCCCGACTCGGAGACAGCCAAACAACTCGACCAGCAAAATGGCTATCGCACCTGTAGTTTACTTTGTATGCCAGTATTTAACGCCGACCAAGAATTAATCGGTGTTACCCAATTAGTAAATAAAAAGAAATCAGGGGATTTTCCGGCTTACGATCCTGCTTTTTGGCCGAAGGCTCCCGAATGCTTCCAAGCTAGTTTTGACCGCAATGATGAAGAGTTCATGGAAGCTTTTAATATTCAAGCGGGAGTAGCCCTACACAATGCCCAGTTGTTTGCCACCGTCAAGCAACAAGAACAAATGCAACGAGACATTCTCCGCAGTCTTTCCAATGGAGTAGTTTCTACTGATAAATCTGGGTTGATTATCGCCGCCAATGAAAGCGCTAAACGTTTGCTGGGATTAGAACCAGAAGACCGTTTAGAAGGTAAATCAGTTAATGATGTCATCGCCATTAAAGAAAGCGACTTTAGCAAGTGGTGTCAGGATGCTTTACATGGAACTGACTCGAAACGCCGCCAGCAGTATTATCCCGATCGCACTCTTTTAAGTGCTGGTACGGAACAGCATAGTATTAATTTATCGATTAATACCATTGCTGATGCCACCGACCGCGAGCAAGTGCGCGGGGCTTTGGTGGTGATGGAAGATATCAGTGATGAAAAGCGGCTCAAAAGTACGATGTACCGCTACATGACCCAGGAATTGGCAGAAGAATTGCTAAAGTTGGATGACGCTAAACTAGGAGGCGATCGTAAAGAAGTTTCTATTTTATTTTCGGATATTCGCGGCTACACCACTTTGACAGAAAATCTAGAAGCAGAAGAAGTGGTGAGTATGCTCAATGAATATTTTGAATCAATGGTGGAGGCAGTTTTTAAACATAAAGGTACCCTTGATAAATACATCGGCGATGCCATTATGGCTGTTTTTGGTTCTCCTTTACCTTTAGAAGAACATGCTTGGATGGCGGTGCAAACATCTTTAGAAATGCGCCAACGCTTGTATGATTTTAATCAACGTCGCCACGTACTTAATAAACCTAGAATCAACATTGGTATTGGTATCAATTCCGATACAGTGATTAGTGGAAATATCGGCTCTAGTAAACGAATGGAATTTACAGCCATTGGTGATGGTGTAAATCTCGGCTCTCGATTAGAAAGTGTTAGTAAACAGTATGGTTGCGATATTATTATTAGCCATAACACTTTTAAACCATGCCAAGAAAATATTTGGGCCAGAGAACTCGATTACATTCGCGTCAAAGGCAGAAATGAGCCAGTATCTATATATGAATTGGTGGGTTTGCGTTCCGATCCCATTAGTGGCGAAAAACTACAAGTGATTGAGCATTATCATAAAGGACGCGAATATTACCTCAAACGTGATTTTAATCGTGCTAGAGCCGAATTTGCCTTAGTTTTAGCAGCGGATAACCAAGATAAAGCTGCCATGTTACATCTGTTGCGTTGTCAGCACTGGTTACAAGCACCCCCAACAGAATCAGATTGGGATGAAGGAGTTTGGACATTTCAGGAAAAATAAGTAGGGGCGTACAACTGTATGCCCCTACTTATGGGATTGGTAACACTAAAATTGAGCTTTTTCATAGATAAAATTAGTTTTTAAAGGTTTTTAATATTTCTTAAATCTCTTTAAAATAACTTGGGATTGAGTGAAGAATTAAGAGCGATCGCCCTCTATAATTGGCAATCAATGTAAAGGTTAATTGATATTTGTTGTCAAAGTAACTGTTGAAGTTAGAAACTAAGAATACAACACAGGCAATTATTATATGACTGCTATTTCTAACGTTGCATTCAAACGGCCAATTTGGCAAACCGCTATCATATTGACTTTGGGCTTTTGGCTCAGTGCAAGCCTAGTTTTGGACTGGGTAATTATGCCTAGCCTTTATCTTTCTGGGATGATGAACCAAGGTGGTTTTACTACAGCTGGCTACGCGATTTTTTGGAATTTTAATCGTATGGAATTATTATCTGCTGCTGTAGTCTTAACTGGAGCACTAGTTTTAAGTAAAACGCAGTTTCAAAGGGGTATTAGCAGTATTGTGATATCTTTGCTGCTGCTGAGTGTAGCTGTGCTTGACACCTACTTCTTGACTCCGCAAATGTGTGCCATTGGAATTCAGCTAAATTTATTTGAAGCTGCTGTTGCTATTCCATCAACAATGAATTTACTACACGGTAGTTATTGGCTACTGGAAGTAATTAAGCTGGTAGCAGGTAGCCTACTTTTAAGCTGGTACTGGCGCGATAAAGTTTCGCTCAATGGTGACATATAACGCCGAAAATGCCCATTTTTAAATCCCTGTTCAAGACGCAAAGAAATTCTTTGCGTCTTTTTGCTATGACACTGGAATTTCAATAATAAATTTAGGGGCTTTAAACCCTTTTGCCAGAAGAAAAAATTGTATTTTTTGCCCTCTGCCTTCTGCCTTTGGTCGGTAATTTTAACCAGATTATTTGTCACTGAAGTTGTAAGTTTAATGCGGTTGCGATTAGTTTTAATTTCCTCAAAACTCAAGATGAATTTTTTAGTGATTTTGACTATAGCAATCTGAATTGAATTGTGAGAAAATACGTAGATTCAAAATCAAATTACAAGTAAAATTTTATTCAGTCTTGGCGATTAGAAATCGCGGCTACACAGACGAAACCCGCCTACGCGGGTTATTCAATGAAGTCCACGTAGGTGGACTTTGTTTGTGTAGTAGCGAATTCTATTCGCCCAATGGGTTCTAAATTGAAATGTAGTTTATTTTACAAGGGTTGGGTTCTCTCCCTCACTGGCCCAACACCGTCAACCGTCAACGTGAAGGATGTTAATCTCTCATGTTTTCCGGAAATTAAGAGGTAATGTCAGAAAAACTAAATAAAATGACTCACTGAGTAACCAGGTTATGATTCACCACATAATTGGTAAATTATTACAAGGGCGCTACCAAATTGTCCAAAGCTTGGGTGCAGGAGTGTTTGGACAAACATACATTGCCCTAGATGTAAATTACCCAGATAAAGCCAAATGCGTAGTTAAACAGATCAAAGCTAACAGTTTTGAATCCAATTACTTGGATACACTGAGGCTATTGTTTTTAACTGAAACTGAAACTCTTAAGCTTTTAGGAAGCCATCAGCAAATTCCTGAATTCATCGCCTGCTTTGAAGAAAACAAGCGATTTTATTTGGTACAAGAATATATTGAAGGACACGCCCTGACTGCGGAATTACCAATTAATCAAGAGTGGGGGTCTGTGTGGAGTGAAAAAGAAGTTGTAGAATTTTTATTAGATGTTTTAAGTATTCTAGAATTTGTTCACTCCCAAGGTGTTATTCATTGCGATATTAAACCAGAAAATTTAATTAGACGTGCTGCTGATGGCAAGTTAGTGTTAATTGATTTTGGCTCAATTCAATCGATTGATTTTGGTATAGGTGCAGAATTACCTATTCATAGAATTCCCGTTACTTCCTTGGGATACATACCACCAGAACAATTTATTGGCGAAACACAACCAAACAGCGATCTTTACGCTTTGGGAATGATTGCTATCCAAGCGTTAACAGGGCTAGAACCACTCCAACTAAAAGTCGATCCTTATACAAATGAAATTATTTGGCGTTCTGCAAATACGCCAGTTAATGATTATTTAGCTGCCGTTCTCAGCCAAATGATCCGCTACGATTACCAAAAACGTTTTCAATCTGTGGGTGAAGTTCTGCGGGTTCTCAAACAAACGATCTGGGAACCTGAGCCAAAACAAATATTAACACCAGATATAAAAGATGATTCCCAGAATTCTAATTCTGGAAAACTATCGCCGTTATTCACAGGAATGAAAGTCGGATTAGCAGCGAATTCTTTGTTAATGGGATTTAGTATATATTCTCTAGTTAATACTTCACCTGTTAATCCAGAAACAGAGACTTTATCTCAAGCTAAAAAAGAATATCAAGCAGGGGATTTACAAGAAGCGATCGCACTCGCTAAATCAATTCCCTCCCACAGCAATATTTATCCAGAAGCTCAAGCTACAATCGAAGAATGGCAAGGGAAATGGCAAGTAGCTGCACAACAATATCAATTAGCTTTAACTGCTTATTATGAAAGTAGATGGTCAGATGTCATTGATGCAGCCCGTCAAGTTCCAGATATTTTATATTGGCAATCTAAAACAGATAAATTAGTTCAACAAGCATACATTAATATTCAAGCACAAACCGAAGATTTATTAGCGAAAGCCTACGAAAGTGCCAGCATAAAAGATTTTTCAACAGCATTAACATACTTGCGTCAAATTCCTAAAGAAAGTTCCGCTGGCGCTATAGTCCAAGACAAGTTAGCTGAATATCATCGCAAGCGGCAAATCAGAGCAGCTTACTTTTTAAATAAAGCTTATTATCAAGCATCTCTTGGTAATTTTGATAGTGCTATCAAGTTGCTTAAAAATATTCCCAGTGATACTTTAGTTTATGCGGAAGCTCAAGTTAAATTAAATGAATATACTCGCAAGCAACGCGTACTGGCTGAATATCAAAAAGTAAATTCTGGAAAAAGAATAAATTCCTTTGTCTCTCAAAACTCCAATACAAAAATTAAATATCTTCAGGAAGTAAATTACTTACAAGAAGTTAATATCCGCTAGTTACAGTAATTTTCAGATGCGGGAATAGCTCTGGAAGTGGGAAGGCACAAGCAGAAAAGTTTCTCTATCTTCTATCGAAGAATTGCGGCTTTAATCTGCTGACAAATTTCCACTCAAGCTTCATTTTTTTGTGGAGAGTTAAATACCATTCTCTAAGCGCAACGTAACCAATGCATGTAAGTAGTTATTATGTGTTCCCTGTTCCCTGTTCCCTGTTACCTGTTCCCTGTTCCCTGTTCCCTACTTACAAGACAGAGGTATGCAGAGATTTGTACCTCAGCAGACTAGGAAATGCTTTTCCCCATGCTTGCGTCCTCTTCAGGTTCCTGGCAAGTTTCGCAAACGTTCATCCAAATGAGTACGGTCTGCCAAAACCTTTAACAACGGGCCGTGGGAGGTAAATTCTACAACACTTACTGAACCTACAGGACATCCCAAACGAAACCGGAAGCGTCCGACATCAATTCCTAGTAAATTACATACAATAATTCTGATAGTTGCTTTGTGAGATACTACTAAAACATTACCGCTACTATAATTTTGTTTGATTTCTTCAATTACTTGCATGGCGCGATAAGCAATTGTCCCTGCCATTTCTCCACCATTTGGTGCATTCCAAGCCGGATCTGCTGACCAACGAATATAATCATCGTGATAATCACGGCTAATTACTTCTGGGGTTTTTCCTTCCCACTCGCCATAATTAATTTCCTTCAAACCATCCCTCAGTTCTGGTTCCATTCCTATAGCTTGATATAAAGGTTTTGCCGTCTCCACAGTTCGCTTCATAGGACTACAAAAGATTGCTGTCCAAGGTGTAGAAGTGTATGCGACTGCAAAAGCTTTGGCCATTTCCAATCCTTCTGGGGTGAGTTCTGAGTCTATAGAACCACAAAAGGAATTATTACGACTACATTCTGTCTGTCCGTGACGGAGAAAATAAAGAGTTAAGCTCATATTAATTTTGAATTTGAGATTTTGGATTAAAAGCTTTTGCGAGAAAGTTCCAGAATTTTAGACTTCAAAGAGAAGTGGGGAAAAGGGTAAGGGGTAAAGGGCAAAGGGCAAATAAAAACCCTTTTCCCTTTAACCTTTTCCCTTTCCCCCCTCTTGCAAAAGTAACTTTTGCAAGAGGTCTAATAATTCCTATGCCAATTTGGCATCATAGTATATTTTCAACGAAGATAGGCAAAAAAAAGGTGGGTTATACCCACCATACTTTGTTACGCAACACAACAAATTACTTCCTCATAGCAGTCGAAGCATAGTTTAGGACATAAATTGACAGTAAAACCCAGACACCAAGAGACTTTCTTTCCCTATTGCCTGTTGCCTACTGCTTCTTGGCTGCTATACTTCATAATTACCTCTTTTTCCTTTGCCTCATTAGCGGTAGACTGCGGCTAGACGCTATGAGTTTTAGTTAAAAATTTGAGGTATTCTTTTAGCGAAAAGGAAGTAAGAACTCAGAATTTATTTGCGACTGCTTAACCATTTTGCAGCTGCAATTCCAATAATTCCTGCCACCACAGGATTACTGAGAAATTTGATAATGGCTGGTTGATCTGCCAATACTTCGCGGAAAATGTCTGGATGATTGTGATAGACAAAAGAGGCGAGTTTGCTAACATCATCAGCATTCATACGGTTGGGATTATGTGTAGAAAGACCCAACTGTTGTTCTAGATGTCGTTCATCTAATCCTCTTTCTTTTAAGTGTTTGAAAAAACCCCTTGCTACATCATCGCGTTCGTTTGGTTTAATTTTGGCGATCGCCTGTTGTAATTCCGGCTCCATTTGGCTAGCAGGAATTCTGTCTGGATGTAAAGTTTGACCAAATAACTGTCTACGTTGATCTGCTGTTGTGCGTTGAGCAAAATCATCAAAGTTTTGATATTCGGTTGTGGAATTGGTTGTCGCTTCATCCAGAGATTCTACATTTCCCTGCGCCAAATCTTGCATAATTTGGCGTCTATATTCTTGGTTACTTGTCATTTTGTTAATCTCCTTTTTTAGAGTTCAATTTCCCTAAATTGATGCAGACGCAATTCATTATGTCTCTACAAATGCCTGATTTTGTTGGTTACAATTTCAGCCATTAGCTATACTTGATTTGGTTAGTCTGAACGTCATAATCAGTGGTCAAAATTAATTGCTTGTCAGGGCTATAAATCAAAACTTTCAAGTCTTGATTGGGGAAGTTTTTGCGAAAACCTTGAACTAAGGATTTTGCTAATGGTCGGACTTCGTTAGGACGAACTTGAGGAGAAATTACAACACCTAATTTGTTGTTATCACGAACATAAGCGTCTTGAATTAATCCTCTTGATGTTTGCACAACCCAATTACCAAAAGTTTGTCCTTTTGGGCTATTACCACGTTCTAACTCTGCATAAGCTACATCTCTACCAACTGCGGGCGGGTTTGCTGTGCGGTCAACTTCTGACACCGTACCACCAGCACAAGCAGTAGTTATCATCAGAACTACTATTAAAACTAAAGTCGCTAATATTTTGCGACTTTGTTGCAGTAGACTCATTATTTTCGCTCCTAATCAAACGCCTTGAGTAACAAGTTAAATAGTTATAGCAATGTAATTTGATTGATGAAATTATTTAGGTAGTTAGGGAATGGAGAGTCGGGAATCAAGTTTTTCTATTTCAGAGCGATTTTTTTCACCCCATTAAGTATGATTCCTATAATAAATTTAAACTAAAGTGTAAAGAGTGTAGAGACGTGATTAGTTCCGTCTCTACATAAGTTCTACAAGCCAAATTAATACTATTTTGCTCCTTTATATACGGAGTTTAAAATGAGTTTAAGTTAGCTCCTAGACATTTCATACCTGTTTTAAAAAACTTCGATGCACCTGAATTTTTTTGAAAGCTTTTGCTAACAAATATGCACTCTAATCAATCTTTTTCTTGATATTGTCTTTTACGTCTTCGATGCCGTGACGCACTTCACTTTCAGCTTGCTTTGCTTTACCTTCGGCTTTATCTTCTGGATCGCCAGTAACATTTCCTGCTGCTTCTTGGGCTTTACCTTCAATATTCTTAGCAGCAGCTTTAGCGCGTTCTTCTAAACTCATTGGATACTCCTGTTTATTTTATCGAAAGTTTGTTTCAAAGCTATAAATTAAACAGGAGTATCCAATGAGTTTAGAAGAACTCATTGGATACTCCTGTTTATTTTATCGAAAGTTTGTTTCAAAGCTATAAATTAACTTTGAAA
>Ga0314812_100219_pt1 | contig 9910 bp, 8 predicted proteins | sample STEome_9_FD_202336 | JGI IMG/M metagenome (GOLD analysis project Ga0314812, IMG submission 202336) | Metatranscriptome of soil surface biofilm microbial communities from soil inoculated with nitrogen-fixing consortium DG1, State College... ...
AAAAAAAAAAAATTAATAAAAATTTCAGACATTTCGACTATATGTCTTTCAGCCTAGACTACCTTAGTAAGTGAGCAGCTTTGAGATAACGTAGTAAATTCAATTAAGTAAGCCGTGAAGATTCCAAGTTCAATCTGGACATTACTCATTGGCATCGTGCTAACCCTAGCCAGTATTTGGTACGGTCAAAATCATGGTCTGTTGCCAGCAGCAGCTACTGATGAAGCCGTCTTAGTCGATGGTCTATTCAATGCGATGATGATCGTTTCTACAGGTATATTTCTGATAGTCGAAGGTGTCTTGATTTACTCTGCATTTAGATACCGTCGGCGTGCAGGTGACAATGAAGACGGCCCACCAATCGAGGGTAATGTACCTTTAGAAATACTCTGGACGGCGATCCCAGCAATTATCGTTATCGGTATTTCTGTTTACAGTTTTGATGTGTATAACGAAATCGGTGGCTTCGATCCCCACGCCATCCATGAAGCGCCGATTACTCAAGAGTCCATGACAATGCCTGGGCATGGAAGTGCCATAGCTGCAACATTGAGCGATGCACCTCTAAGCAGCGAAACCAACCTCAATCAAGAAAAATCTGATGAGGCGATGCAAGACCCAGCAACAGCAGAAGTTCGCAATGCCGACCAAATTCCCCAAAAGCAGAATGCTCCGGGCGTTGGTAGTGTTGCTCCTACAATTGGAGGCAGTCCCGATAAAGCAGATAAACCACCGGCATTGCAAGTCAATGTCACCGGTCTCCAATATGCTTGGATTTTCACTTATCCTGAAACTGGAATAACCACAGGTGAGCTGCACGTTCCCATCGGCAAAGAAGTGCAAATCAATATGACCGCTAACGATGTGATCCACGCCTTCTGGGTGCCAGAATTCCGTCTCAAGCAAGATGCAATTCCCGGTCGGCAAAGTGAGATTCGTTTCACGCCGAGAACAGAAGGTGATTATGCTCTCATCTGTGCTGAACTTTGCGGCCCATACCACGGTGCTATGAGAACAACAGTGGTAGTTGAGTCACAACAAGCATTTGACAAATGGCAACAAGAGCAGTTAACTGCCAGCAAAGAAACCCTAAATCAAGCCGTAGCATTAAATCCTGCGGATTTGTCCCCAGATGAATTTCTCGCCCCTTACACCAAGGACATGGGAATTCAACCAGAAATCCTCCATCAAGTTCACCATTAATTCAGAAAAAGGGAAAAGGGGAAAGGTTAAAGGGAAAAGGAAGGTTCCCTTTCCCCTTTGTCCCTTCCCCTTTAACCCACTTCTGTAAGAAGTCTAATGACTAATTCCTATGACACAAGCTCAGCTCCAAGAAACTGCCAATATTCCCGCTCATGGTGAAGAACCACCGGTGAGGAAATGGCAAGATTACTTTACCTTTAATACCGACCATAAGGTAATTGCGATTCAATATCTAGTCACCACATTCATTTTTTACTGTATTGGTGGCGTGTTGGCTGACTTGGTTCGTACAGAACTACGGACGCCAGAAGTAGATTTTGTCACCCCAGAAGTCTACAACAGCTTGTTTACGCTGCACGCTACAATCATGATTTTTTTGTGGATCGTGCCAGCTGGTGCGGGTTTTGCTAACTTCTTGATCCCCTTGATGATTGGGGCCAAGGATATGGCATTCCCACGCTTGAATGCTGTTGCTTTTTGGATGATTCCGCCTTCTGGTTTGTTGCTCATCGCTAGTTTAGTGGTCGGTGATGCCCCCGATGCAGGTTGGACTTCCTACCCTCCCCTGAGCTTGGTAACAGGTCAAGTAGGTGAGGGAATTTGGATTATGAGTGTCCTCCTACTCGGTACATCATCGATTTTGGGGGCAATTAATTTCCTCGTCACATTGCTGAGGATGCGTATCCCAGGCTTGGGATTCAATCAATTGCCTTTGTTCTGCTGGGCGATGTTTGCCACTTCAGCCTTGACTCTGGTATCAACACCAGTGTTAGCAGCAGGTTTGATTCTGCTGGCTTTTGACTTATTTGCCGGGACGACATTTTTTAATCCCACTGGGGGCGGCGATCCTGTTGTTTACCAGCACATGTTCTGGTTTTACTCGCACCCAGCAGTTTACATTATGATTTTGCCTTTTTTTGGGGCAATTTCAGAAGTTATCCCCGTGCATTCTCGCAAGCCAATTTTTGGTTATAAAGCGATCGCCTACTCTTCCCTGGCCATCAGTTTTTTAGGGCTAATCGTTTGGGCACACCACATGTTTACCAGTGGTATCCCCGGTTGGCTGCGGATGTTCTTCATGATCACCACCATGATCATTGCCGTACCCACTGGTATTAAAATATTCAGCTGGTTGGCAACCATGTGGGGCGGAAAAATTCAACTCAACTCCCCTATGCTATTCGCAATGGGCTTTGTTGGTACCTTTGTGATTGGTGGTATCAGTGGTGTGATGTTAGCAGCAGTACCCTTTGATATTCACGTCCACGATACCTATTTTGTAGTGGCGCACTTGCACTACGTTTTGTTTGGTGGTAGCGTTCTCGGCATTTACGCAGCGATTTACCACTGGTTCCCGAAAATGACGGGACGGATGCTCAATGAATTTTGGGGTAAAGTTCACTTTGCCTTGACAATCGTCGGTTTAAACATGACCTTCTTACCCATGCACAAACTAGGGATGATGGGCATGAACCGCCGTATTGCTCAGTACGATCCCAAATTTACTTTACTCAATGAAATCTGCACCTATGGTGCTTATATCCTGGCAGTCTCCACATTTCCCTTCATTATCAATGCAATTTGGAGTTGGTTGTACGGAGAAAAAGCTGGTAATAATCCCTGGAGGGCACTAACCTTAGAGTGGATGACTACCTCACCGCCAGCGATCGAGAATTTTGAAGTCACCCCAGTACTAGTTACAGGCCCCTACGACTACGGCTTGGAAAAGGCTAAAGAAGGTGTACCCTTATCTGACCCCAATCCAGTCTTGTCTGCTGGCCCAAACTCCGTATTAAGAGCAAAACCCGACCCAGCGGTTGCTGCTAATCCGGAAGATCGGAAATAAATTTATTGGGGCATTGGGCATTGGGCATTGGGTATGGAAAGAAGACAAGAGCAAAGACTTACTCTAACTTCTCCCCTACTTCCCCATGCCCCATACCCCATGCCCCATGCCCTATTCCCCAATCTACATTTATCAAGATTCATGCAAAGTCAGACAATTGACCCAGCTAAAACTGAACTGAATCATCACCATACAGCAGAAGCAGCTGTAGGCCATCATGAAGAACATCCAGACCATCGTTTGTTTGGGCTAATTGTCTTCCTGATTGCTGAAGGAATGATTTTTATGGGACTATTCGGAGCCTATCTGGCTTTCCGTGCTACCATCCCTGTTTGGCCTCCAGAAGGTACTCCAGAGTTAGAACTGTTGCTACCCGGTGTTAACACTGTGAACCTGATTGCTAGTAGTTTTGTGATGCACAATGCCGATACTGCTATCAAAAAGAATGATACGCAGGGAGCGCGGATTTGGCTAGCAATTACCGCTGCGATGGGTGCTGTTTTCCTGGTAGGACAAGTATATGAATATACTCATCTAGAATTTGGTTTAACTACCAATTTATTTGCCAGTGCATTTTATGTTTTGACTGGTTTCCACGGACTGCACGTTACCATAGGCGTTTTAGCGATTCTTGCCGTGTTGTGGCGATCGCGTATTCAAGGCCATTACAGTAGCGAAAAACACTTTGGCATTGAAGCCGCTGAAATTTACTGGCACTTTGTTGATGTGATTTGGATTATTTTGTTCGGATTACTGTATTTGCTGTGAGTATTAATTAATTATTAGTTGTTCACTCCACGCGGACAACTTTACAAGCCTCCTTTGGGAGGCTTTTTTATTTTCAGTATTCAGTGATACCAATTTGGAATTTTATAGCCAGGAACTGGGTAATTCAAGTCTCCACTCCCGAACACTGAAATCAGAAGTGGTGTAGTTCTGTTAGGACGTAAATCGATGGTAAAACCTGGATAATAAACTTTCAAGCTATTGCCTGTTATCTATTCCGTGTTACTTAATTCCGTGTTACTTATTGCTTTTTATACTAATATAAAGACATAGAGTTTTCATGAGTTAGGGTATTGCATTTACTTTATTCGTCAAAACTTGTATTATTTATATTTATTTATAAATAAAAAATTCAATTTCCAGCCCAATCATAAAGCTGCCTCCAAGCTATATGAACGGGAAGATAATTGCCTCAAAATTGACAAATCAAGGGGCGAGTATTCATTTTCTCACCCAAGCTATAAGAACCTCTGAATGGTCAGCAATTAGCAGTATAATATACGCCACATGAGCCAGAACCCTCTCATTAGAAAAACATTCAGGAGTAGCTTTGAGACCGTTAAAGTGTTAGAAAGCCCAGAATCAGGTAAAAACTACTCTTTAGCAAGTGTAATACGTAATAGATATCATCAGAGTTTTCTTAGAAAAACACTTAGGAATCGCTTTGAAATCATCAAGCAATTGGGCAGCGGAGGATCTGGGGATACATACTTAGCCATAGACCTAGATCTACCGGGAAGACCGCATTGTGTTGTTAAGCATTTCCACCCAAAAGATTCTAATCCTGCGGTGGGGGCGATCGCTAAAAAATTATTTGTCAGAGAAGCAGAAGTTTTATATCAGCTGGGTAACGACCACGAACAAATTCCGAGACTGTTTGCTCATTTTGATGAAGGTGGGGATTTTTATCTAGTCCAAGAATACATTGACGGTCATTCTTTGACTCAAGAAATTATCCCAGGGCAACGGCTGAGGGAAAATGCAGTCTTGATTTTATTAAAAGACATTTTGGAAGTGTTAGTTTTCGTTCACGAACACAACATTATTCACCGAGATATTAAGCCCCAAAATTTAATGCGGCGACACTCCGATGGCAAGATTGTGTTAATTGACTTTGGGAGTATTAAAAAAATTGGTGCTTTAGGAGCGGGTTTAACAGTTGTGGTTGGTACTCCTGGTTATATGCCAAGCGAACAAGCCAAGGGAAAGCCAAAACTTTCTAGCGATATCTATGCAGTAGGTATGATTGGTATTCAAGCTCTTACGGGCTTAGTACCAAGCCAACTACAAGAAGATCCTGAGACAGGAGAAGTAATTTGGCGGCATCACGCACAGGTAAGCGATGCTTTTGCTGATATTTTAGACAGAATGACTTGCGATCGCCATAGTCAACGTTATCAATCTGCCGCCGAAGCTTTGGAAGCCATTAATTCCTGTTTGCTGGGATTAGAGTCATCGCCATCTGGTGGTCAAAAGCAAAATATTATTGATAGCTATTTTTTAGCTTACAGGAATTTTATTTTGTTGTTGGGTATTGGACTGGGAGCTAGTACTAGTTTGATAGTAATTATATTAATCTATACATTCCTCAATGCAAGTACATTGCTGCCACAGCAACCTACTCAACTAAAAAATATCATACAAAAATTTATTCATCAGTCACAGTTAACTAATTTAAATAACTTAAATAGCAACACAGAATTAAAGAAAAGCAATTGCAGCATTGCCAATACCACCGAAGAAATTAAATTTAATTGTCTTAGAGACAATTAAGAACTTTTAAGTAAATAAATTAGGACTTACGCAAAAACTCTCTTATACTCTTATTTCTCTGAGGGAAGCCTCTTAACCCGTCCAAAGCACTGGTTCCTGTTGATCCTTCAACTTTGTTCAGCCTTGACCCTGAGCAGAGTCGAAGCCTTGACTGTCAACCATCAACAGTTAACAATCTTTTGTAGAATATTTTTTTACTTGCAAGTCCCTTAACAACCGTATTAGCTTACAAATTGCACAACATCAAGTTAATTGGCTGTTAAAAATTAAGTATCAACCATCAACAATCAACAACTAAGATAAAAACATACGCAAGTTAAATGCGTGACTACTTAGCGATAAAAAATTGCTTTAGGACTTACTGATAAAAGCTTTATCTAAAACTTAAATATCTACAGATTTTTATAGTGTAAATACGGAGAAATTACTGTAGTATGAATACAATCAATAAACAAAATTTAAAGATATGGACAATACAAACCAAAGAAAAACTTTAATTAACAGCGAAATAGCCCTGTTTCTCAGAGGTTTGATTATTGGTAAAGTATTAACACTGATGGTTATTGGCGGATTGCTTTGGTGGTTACTCAAGCCAAATTTTTTATCTCGTAACAGTGTTAACTCTTACTCCCCTAATCAAAACGTAAACACCTCCTTTAGTGAAAGTTCGACTTTTCAGACAATTGTCGATGTTCCTAGCGGCTCATTTAACTACGGTGGTAGTACAGCTTGGGCATCTATCCGGCAATTAGTAGATTCTCAGATTCAAAGCGATCGCCCTGAACTACAATTACGCTACATAGACCCTATAAAAGACAGTCCTGGCTCTAGCTCTGGTATTCGTATGTTGCTTGACGGCAAATTAGACTTTGCTCAGACTTCCCGTCCCCTGACAGATGAAGAACAAGCAATTGCAAAACAGCGAGGCTTTACCCTCGAACAGCGCCGGGTGGGTATTGATGGAATAGCAGTGGTAGTCAACCCATCACTCAAGGTATCAGGTTTAACTGTTGACCAATTGCAGCAGATTTATTCGGGGCAAATTACTAACTGGCAACAACTAGGTGGGCCCAACTTAGCTATCACACCTTTCTCTCAACGACCAGAAAATGCAGATACACTAATATCCACGAGCAACAACAACTCAAAGGGGCAAGCACTTGGCTCCAATGTACAGTATGTCTACTCGACTACAGAAGCAGTACGCCAACTCAGCAAAACTCCTGGTGGCGTGTATTATGCTTCCGCCCGTTCAGTAATTCCTCAGTGTACTGTCAAAGCTTTACCATTGGGTCGCACTTCTAATGAGTTAATCCCCCCCTACCGCGAACCTCTAGTATCAGCTGAAAATTGCCTACGTCAGCGCAATCAAGTAAATACTGAGGCTATTAAAAATGGTAGTTATCCAATTACTGCTGATATGTTTGTGATTATTAAGCAGAACAAAGGGCGAGAACAGCAAATAGGCGATGCCTACGCCAAACTTTTATTAACTGAACAGGGGCAAAAAGCAATTGAGCAAGCTGGTTTTGTGGGAGTTCGTTAATCAAATCTCCAAGATAATTAAATGTTATTAGTTTGTGACAGAGTGCTGCACAAAAGCTGACAACATTAATGCAGGCAATGTACAGCGCCCAGCCACAGAGAGTTTCAATCAGCCTAAATTATTACTCATTGGGCGATTGGAAATCGCAGCTACACAGATTAAATCCACCTACCTGGGTTTGAAAACCTTGATTTGGTGTTAGTCCAGGCAGGTGTACTAAGCTTTGTGTAGTAGCGAATTCCATTCGCCCAGTACTTTTCAAACATCCTCTAAGCAGCTGTATCGGAACGTTCTATTTGCTGCCGAATGGTTTCAATAGAAGCATTAATACCAGCCAGCTTTGACTCGAAATCATCTCGCAGCCAAATCAAGAATTTTAATTTCCGTTCTAAGCTAGCTTTGTGCGAAATGGGCTGGCTTCCATAACAGGCATTACCCCAAAAAGGAAACATAATTTACCTCTGTATTTAGCTGTTGTAGGAGTGCAGTATATTGCACCATTATATTTTGACTAATAACAATCAGACTGGTGTGTGTAATAACCGATCCTTATTGTACGGGCTTAACGAATGCTTACTAAAAATTGTCCCAACAGATGATGAAATTATTTCATTGGATAGGCATTAACTTTTTCTAGATCTTCTTTTGGGAAATATTTAAAGTAAATATAGCAATTCTATTTCAGTTGTGAATAATATCGGTGTTGATTGTTGACTGTTGACCGTTGACACTCAACAAACCTAACACGTAATATTTCACAAATGATTTAGGATTGCTATATTAAATTGGCAATACGGTTCGGATAAGCAGTATGAACTTCTCTTGTGGTCTGGGAAAAGGTTAAGGGGTAAAAGATGTATTTGAAACCTTTCCCCTTTGCTCTTTCCCCTTTAACCGAACCGTATTAGGAGGTATGGTATCGACTCGCTCGTGCAGTTCTCGAAGTTGTTGGTTTAATTCCCTCTGTCGTTTGATTAAAATTTCCAAATCTTGCTTTGTTGCTAAATCTGCTCTACCGGGAATAACTTGATTTAGCTGATTTAGGCACGTATCCAAGCCAGCAGCAAATTCATAGCGCGTAACTGGGCGCGAACCTTGATATGTCTCGTCAGGATACCCAGATAGACAACCTTTCTGGGGAACTGTGTTGTGTCCATCCCTTGGTATTTGTGACCAAGTTTTTGATGGATAAAAAATAATTGTTGTCAGCGCCAAGGTAGTTGTAAGGGTGGCGAGTGGAAGCAAGTTAGTAATTAATGACATCTTAAACATTGGTCACAGCTACAAAGCATTTCTTTTTCACTTTATCAACTGGAAGATAATGGAACTGCAAATCAAGGATTTGTTCGTTATTAAGAACGTAAATACACTTACAACCCTGACAAATGACAAATGATAATTTTTGCTAGTTATACCAATTCTGTATGAAGATGCACAGAATATTAAACGAACCGCCAAGTACGCCAAGAGCGCCAAGAATAGAGAGTTACTCATTTAGTGCAGCTTTACATTAAATTGGTATTAGCTTTATTTGCATCAGTCTACTTAATTCCTTGCATAAACACTCATTGGTTCCTTGATAAACCGGGTGTAAAGATGCTTAAACGTAGATTTAATCACGCGGGGCATCCCAAAATCGATGGGCATTAATTTATCTGGTAGCCGCCAATCTTCTATTTTTAATAAGTCAGGATTTAAATGTGGAAATTCGATGTTAGCAAGTTCTGGACAAATTCCTAATTTTTGAGAAGCTGCAACTGTTGGTACTTGTTCGGGAGAAACATTGAGGATTTCCACCATTGCTCGATCTAAAGCAAATATATCTGATGCAGCTGCTAAAATGCCTAGTTGGCGAGGTTCGCCGTTACTGGGGCCGTTACCTTCATGACCGATGATGCCATCTAAGATGGTTAAATTGGGGTTAATTGCCCTGGCGGTTTCTACTAACATTTGGGCAAATCTGTCGGCGTCTTTGCCTGCTTCCATGTGCCACCAAGCTTTCATTTTGCCGGGGACGCAACCAAACAAGTTTTTGACACCCAAGGTTAATGTTAATTGGGCATGGGATTTGACTTTCGGTAGGTTAATCACCACATCTGCTTCCATCGCTTCTTTAGACAAGCGCAGGTGGTTAAAATTCTCACTCACAGTTTGGTAACGCTGTCCGTGAAAATCGATGATGGGAAGCTTGAGTTCTTCTAAAATAGGCAGATAGCCATTGGCCACCGCTACTCCCTTGGCGCTACCAAAAGCCGGACTATCACCCAAAAATGGCTTACCACCGACTTCAATTACCATTTGGGCAACTGCGTAAACTAGTTCGGCACGGGTGATACACTCTTTACCAGGACGCGCACCTGTAAGCAGATTGGGTTTGAGTAAAACGCGATCGCCTTTTTTCACAAATGCTGCCATTCCTCCAAAAGGTTCCAGCAATATCACTAGAGATTGCCGTAAAGCCTCTAGTTGGTAGGAAGTAGCCCGAATCAAGCTGACAGATGATTTTTGAGTTTGCATAGATAATAAATCACAAGTAATAAACAGCGCCAACAGTCAAAGCCCTTAGGGCTGTTAAAAGGTTAAAGGTTAAAGGGAACCCCATAACTCAAGTTAGGGGCTTGATACAAGCACACTGCATTTCTCGTACTACGTATCTCAAAATACATCTTTTTCTCTTTTCCGTGTTTAAAAACTCTTTCTTGCATCCTTTCTCCCTTCCCCTTTCCCCTTTCCCCTTTCCCCCTTCCCCCTTCTTG
>Ga0314812_100220_pt1 | contig 9876 bp, 10 predicted proteins | sample STEome_9_FD_202336 | JGI IMG/M metagenome (GOLD analysis project Ga0314812, IMG submission 202336) | Metatranscriptome of soil surface biofilm microbial communities from soil inoculated with nitrogen-fixing consortium DG1, State College... ...
AATATAATTCCCCAGTCAACAGTCAACAGTCAACAGTCAACACTCTAATTACCAATGACCAATGACCAATGACTAATAACCAATGACAAACAACGATATTATCGGGTTAGTAATTTCTTACGTATACGCCACTAGTTTACTCGTGATTGGCGAGGGACTACGTAGGCTGTTTGGCGTTAAACCGGATTTGACTCGTAAGGTAATTCACGTTGGTGCGGGAATGTGGGTTTTCGGTGTTCTGCTGCTGTTTAATCGCTGGGAAATCGGAATTATTCCTTTTGCTACGTTTATCGCGCTGAATTACCTGTTTTACCGCTACCGGGTTATTGGCGCAATGGATACCGAAGATAGTTCGCCTGGTACAGTTTATTTTGCTATTTCCGTGACATTACTGTTTGGCTTGCTGTGGCGACCAAGTGGCCCTGTAGATAACGTTCCAATTGCTGTAGCTGGTATTATGGCTATGACTTGGGGTGATGCACTAGCGGCATTAATTGGGAGGCGCTTCGGGGAGCATAAGTACCAAGTAGGTAATTCTGTGCGTTCTTGGGAAGGTTCCGCAGCGATGTTTGTAGCGAGTACAGTGGCAATTTTTTTAGTGCTGTTGCTGCTTCCTGGTTCTTTTCTTAGCCCCCTAGCAATTCCTTTGACTTTGGGATGGGCTTTATTGACAGCCATCGCAACTGCTACTTTTGCAACTTTAGCTGAAGCAGTTTCACCCCACGGCACTGATAACCTCAGCGTACCATTGGTAGCAGCAGCAGTAGTTTGGCTAATAATGCAGGTTTTAATAATTCGTAATTAATTACAAATTCTGAGTTTTGAATTTTTCCATGATTTTGGGGCTTGTCGTTAGACATCACTTTGGTTTCGGTTCCGAGTTAAAGTCATAAGGACAGCTACATTCAAGAGCGCGATCGCAATTAATCACCATGAGACTAAAGCAAAAATTTAGTAGAGTTCCGTTGTCAAATTTCACCTTTAAACTTTCTGGACTGCGGAATCCTGGGCTTGTGTAACCAATAGTTTGATACTTTTTACTGAGGTCAGATGCGCTAAAAAAATAAGGGCGAAGACTGGAGCTATCACTCTTTAATTTATTAAAACAAACGGCTTCTGTAATGTAGCGGTTGGCAATTATTTCTGCTGTTTGACGAGATGGATTTCGATATGATATTTCAGGAAATTTCTTTGCTTGAGTGCAGTCAACTACATAAGTGTTTGAAAAAAAATAATATACCGTTAATGTCAGTCCTAAAACTGCGATCGCTACAAGTCCTATAATTTTTTTCATTTCCGAAAGCTGCTCTCTTACATACCCAATAACTCACAAATTCCAATTGCGGCGAAAATGGAAGAATCCTTCGAGAAATTCTTGCAAAGGGATGTTAGCATTTAACTTTTGTTTCCTCCACTCTGTGACAATTTGCTCCACGATTTCTGAGAAACTTAAATACACAGGAGAGAAATTTACTAAATCTTTGATTTTAATTTTTTCAGACATTGCCAAAGCAATCAAATTAATTAATTCTCCGGCTTCTGCACCTAATATTGAAGCACCTAAAATTTCGCCATTGCGTAGGACAATTAATTTACATATACCTGTGGTTTCATCTCGGAGTTGAGCTGCTGCCACTTTTTTAAAATATTGTCGTAAAACTAAAAATTCATCTCTACGAAATTGACGTTGTGCCTGTGCTTCAGTTAAACCCACTTGCGCCATCACTGGCACTGAAAATATTGCCCAAGGAATGCAGCGATAATTGACTTTTAATCTAGGAAAAAATAGCGCATTTTTGAGAGCAATTTTCGCTTCATAATTAGCGATATTTGCAAAGTCATAACCACCAATGACATCACCACAAGCGTAAATGCGGTGGTTAGTGGTTTGTAATTTCTCATTCACCACTAAACGGCGTCCATGCCATTTCACTCCTACCTTAGCCAAATTTAGAGATTCAAGATTTGGCTGTTGTCCAGTCGCCACTAAAATTTCATCAGTTTCAATGGCTTTATCTCCTGCCTGAAGCCATTTTTTATCATCAATACGCCTAACTTGAGTCACTGGTTTTTTGGTGAGGACGCGCACACCTCCAACTTCCAACTGTGCTTGCAACAGTATGGCGATTTCTGGGTCGATATCAGGTAAAACAAAGGAATGCTTGACTACCAGCGTCACATCACAGCCAAACCACGCTAAAGTTTGGGCAATTTCAATACTTTGGGGAACCCCGCCAATAATTACCCAATTTTTAGGTAAAGGAGCTTTATTTAAAGATTGCCAAATATTAGCTAGCGTCAGGTAACCTGTAGCTTCTAATCCTTCAATTTCCGGAACTTCTGGACGGGAACCATTAGCCAGTAAATAGGTGCGTGCGCGTAATAACCGATTGTTAACAACAAAAGCCAACTCAGCTGAGGAATGAAATTGCCCAGCACCAACGATGATATCGACTCCCTGCGCTGCCAGGATGGCGGGAGAATATTGTTCTTCAAGATTTGAGGTAACGACTTGAGCATAAAGCATCGCTTCGTGCCATGCCAGAGATATGTGGCACTCTTGTGGGGTGTCAGTGTGTCTGGCATGAATACCAAAGCCAACAGCATTACGCAATTTTTGTGTTAGTTTCGCAATTTCCCTCAAAGCATAATGATGAATAAACCTATAGTCTACTTCGGGTTGCACCAAGGCAACGGTGGCACGTAGTTGGCTAGCAGCAAGGGCAGCCTGGTATCCGGCAAGACTGCCACCAATAATTACGACTCGTAATCAATAGTCATTTGTTATTTGGGCATGGGGAAAGGGAAAGGGGTAAGGGGAAAAGGGGAAAGGGAAAGGGGTAAGGGAAAGGGGTAAGGGAAAGGGGTAAGGGGAAAAGGGAAAGGGGTAAGGGGAAAAGGGGAAAGATTAAATTTATTCCTTTTCCCTTTAACCTTTAACCTTTAACCTTTTCCCCATCTCCCGATCTCCCCATCTCCCCATCTCCCCACTCCCCACTCTCTACTCACTCAGCGCTGTGAGTAGGCGTTGGTTATCAAACTCTTCACGTACAGCAACCCGGAAAAAGCGATCGCCTAGTTCTTTAAAGCTAAGGCAATCGCGGATTAAAATCTGATGGTGCTTGAGTAATTCTTGCTGTAACTGCAAAGTGGATTTTTGAGACTCAACCAGTAAAAAGTTAACAGCACTTGCTTGGGGTTGCAATCCGGGAATTTTAGCTAAACCCTGAAAAAGTTCTTTTCGTGCGGGTGGTAGCCATGTCCAGGTTTGCTGTTGAAACTCTCGATCCTGGAGTGCCGCAATTGCCGCCGCTACTGCTAGCGTGTTTACAGGCCAGGGGTCGCGCCATTGCTGCCACTTAGACAGGCTGTCGGGGTGAGCAATGGCATATCCCAATCGCAGTCCTGGAAGACTGTAAAATTTTGTCAGCGATCGCAATATTACTAAATTCGCATATTCTTGCACCACTGGAATTAAGCTTTGTTCTTCATTAGGCGGCACAAAATCCATAAATGCTTCATCCACCACTACCAAGGCAAATTGCTCTAGGTAGGGCAAAATTGAGTCCCGCGAAAATAGCTTTCCTGTTGGGTTATGGGGGTTGTTCAGCAACAGTCCTTTGTCTTTGGTCTTTTGTCCATTGTCAAGAAATAATGACAAAGAACTGATGACCGATGACTCTTGACCGATGACTAATGACAAAGGACACTCCAGCACTTTAGCTTTGTACGCTGCTAAGGTTCGATAGTAGTCGCCAAAGGCTGGAGTTATTAAAAGTGTTGCCGCCAATTGAGCTAATTCTCTACCTATTAAAGTAAGTAATTCTGCTGAGCCATTCCCCGGCAGAATCCACTCATACGGCAATTGATGGAAGTGACTGAGAGCTAGTCTCAGTTCACTATAGTTTGGGTCTGGATAGTGCTTAATATCACCAAATGCAGACGCGATCGCTGCGATCGCGCTGTTTGGTGGCCCTAGAGGGCTGATGCTAGCAGAAAAATCCAGAATAGCATCAGGGGGACAGCCAGCCAGTGCTGCTGCCCAGGCTAAATTTCCCCCGTGTGCTGGTTGCCGCATCAAAAAAAGGTTTCCTGAAACAAAGCCTATGATTTTGGGGGTGCTACCCTTTCTCTAAATAGCTTCCCAGCTGAGAAGGCAGGCACCTTCGTCGCCGGAATTTCCATTTTTTCATTGGTTTTCGGGTTGCGACCTTCACGAGCTTTACGTTCCCGTGATTCAAAAGAACCGAATCCCACCAGCGTTACTTTATCGCCAGAGGAAACCGCCTCAATAATCGTTTCCAGTGCGGCTGTTAAAACGGCATCGGCTTGTTTCTTGGTAACACTAGCCTTTTCAGCTACGGCATCAACTAATTCACCTTTGTTCATGTCAAACTCCTAAGTTTACTTGAGATTTTTTTACTGATGTACATTGATACATCTGTACAGAAATCTCTGTTGTTAGAAATACAAAAATCATCCTTTGGGAGTATTTTTACTCAAAACGGCTGTACATCCCATCGGCTCGACTTTTCAATGAATCATTCTAAGGTGTTGTAGCCTGATGTGGATAGATGAAACCATTAATTTATATAGATTTCAGGATTTTTTGTAGTTTTAGGGTACTTGTTACACTAAAAACTAGCCCAAAAGTAGGAAAAAATACCTAGTGAAAACCCTAGTTATGGCAGGAACAAGAGGTGGGGAGATGGCGGGGTGGGGAAGTGGAAAGATGGGGAGAGAAGTTAAAGGGGAAGCTTGCAACCTAGACGTTGAGAGGGTTGCTGTAGGCATCTCAACTTCTCTTTAAGGAGACCGTGGTACAACTTGCTTTGAGTATTGCTTTACTTTCTCGTAGGCTTTCTTAAGCATCTGGAAATGTGGCTGTCACAATCTGCCGGAGATTACGATTTATAAACTTCATCAAATAAAAATTCACAAACAATTCTTCAGGGACTTCCAAGTAAAAAAATATTCCATAGAAGACTGTTGACCCTTCTCCTATGGTCGCCGCTACGCGTAGCTTGCTTCCACGTAGTGGTACGACTTCGCTCAGGGTCAAGGCTGAGCGGAGTCGAAGCCTTGACTGTTGACGGTTGACTGTTGACTGCAAACCGTCAACAATCAACATTTATTACTTGACAAATTGGGGCATAATTTCCGCAGCGGTAAATATTCCATAAATGCCGCGTTGTTGCAATTGTCTACCAGCTTTGAGATAGCCGAAAGCAGGGCCGCAGACATTGGCTGCCATGCTGGTTTCATCTCCCAAAGTAAAGGTATGGGTGGAGATTTTACCTTCAAAGGTGCGCCCTGTTACCTTAACGTTGGTGCTGAGGGGCTTTTTAGGATTGCGAGTATCGACTACACCACCAACAGTAACGCGATCGCGTCCCACTATTCCCGCTACTTCTAACATCACATCATCAGCGTGTTCCATGTTCTCCAAGGTCAGCACGCCATTAGTTTTATCTAACAGTGCTTCCACCTGTGCATCAGTCATTGCCCTAGCAGTTTCCACCGTATAACCAGGCATGTGTCCGATATCTTCGCGGACAGTGGCGCGGTAAGCTTCCCAGTTGGCAATTCCCACACCAAAGGTAATTTCTACTTTATGAATTTCGGCATAGCTTTGGGCGGCTAGGGCGGCGGCGGCGGTTAACAGTCCAGGAGTAGCACCGCATCCTGTCATGTAGGTAATTCCCGCTGCTTGGAGTTCATCTTTCATCGCCAGTAATTGTTCTACTGCACTAGTGCGCTTAATAGCATCCACTAGTACACCCCGCCAACCAGATTCGATAAACTGCTTGGCAACAGAGGGAATAAAATCATTTGGCAGATTAGGTAAAGCCAAAAAATACCCATCTACAGGCTGACTACTAGCGATTAAATCTTGAATACTGTTATTGCTTAATGTACCAACAGGCTCTAGATAACCTAACGAACCTTGAGATTGATACGTAGCGATACATTCTTGAGTATTTAAACCTTCTGCGGCGTAAGCATAACCTTTTTGATCTGCTGCTGCGACTAAAATCATTTCGCGTTTGCCAGCAAGTACCTTGGCGGCGGCTTGTCCAAGTCCACCGAAACCTAGAACTCCTGTGCGGATTGTTTTGTTTGCTTGTTCTGTATTCATAGTCAATTTGTTGAGTTGAGTTAACAGCTTTCAGTATTTACCGTGTTGGCTGATGGCTACTGGTTCTTTTTCAACCGGGAACCAGTACTCAGTAATGTTACCTCCCCAAGCAACGCATCCTCTGTAAATGCAAGGCTTTTCAACCTCATACCCCTATTTCCTTGCACTTTTTTTTCTGATGATAGCCTGAAAAGTTTGAAACATAAGGATTTTATCGTTATTCAACAAGCCCTAATTATTTTCAACAGGACTTACGCAATAACTACGATTTTACGTTATCACAAGCGTACTCCTACGGAGAAGCAAGCTACGCATTAGTGCAGCGTGTCGCAGACAATCGTCTCGTAGAGATGTCAACAGCAGCAAGATTTCACAAATGATTTAGAACTACTATATTTAGTATTTCTGTTATATACAAGACTTACGCAAAGGTCACGGAAGAACGAACCACAAAGAACACAAAGGACACGAAGAAAGAGGGTTTGAGAGAGTTTTTGCGTAAGTCCTAATATAGAAGGGCATTATTAAGTCACATTGAGTTGGAAAAATAAATTGAATAAATAAAATTACAAATTAATCAATTAAGATTAAATAATAATTAATAATTTTAGCTTGAGTTGCTCAACTTGGAAATTCAGAAAAATATGTAATGCAGGTTGGCTTGTAAATGTAGTTACGCTAAGATTTACAACACGAGAATGCAACAGATTTATTATGAAAATTAAGGCGGTTATCTGGCAAGAAGATGGTGTTTGGTGTGCATCTGTACCAGCTTTACCAGGATGTCACACTTGGGGAGAAAGCTACGAACATCTATTAGAAATGCTTAAAGATGCAATCCAGGGTTGGCTTGAAGTTGCTAGCCAGCAGGAAGAACTTGAACCGGATAAACAGCTGATTGAACTATCTCTATGAAATCAGTTTTTGGTAAAGGCTTATGTAAAATTGTTGAACGGTATGGCTGGAATCTGAAACGGATTACTGGCAGTCACTATATTTATGCAAAGGAAGGTGTTATTCTCTCTATTCCTGTTCATGGTAATCGTGATTTACCGATTGGAACACTTAAAGGACTGCTTAAAGATGCAGGTCTTACCGAAGAAGACATAGACTAACAACGATTGATTGAAAATTACTTAATTAGCCCGAAACTAAAAGTTTCGGGCTATGGTTGATTTTAGATGAATTAAAAATCCAAAATCTCAAATCTAAAATTATTTGCCGTTACCGTTATTACCATTGCCATTGGTAGCTAGGACGCGTTCGGCGAGTTTATCTGGAACTTCTTGTAAATGGTCATAGGCCCAGTGGAAGGAACCAACGCCTAAGGTGAGCGATCGCAACTCTACAATAAAATTCTGCATCTCTGCTTGTGGCAAGTATGCAACTACTTTATCCCAGCCTTGCCAATCGCTTCTGCCTTCGTAGCCTAAGATTTGTCCCCGTCTCCCACTCAACAGTTGCAACACTTTGGAGGTGAATTCGCTTGGTGTTGTCACTTCTACATGCAAAATTGGTTCTAATAGCGTGGGTTGTGCTTGGGGTATCCCCGTTTGCATAGCTAAGCGGGCGGCTTGTTTAAAGGCTTGTTCGGAACTATCAACGGTGTGGTAGGAACCGTTGGTTAAAGTTACCGCTACATCCACTACAGGGAAGCCCAGAGGCCCGTGTGCCAGAAATTCCCGCACGCCCATTTCTACGCCAGGGATGTATTGTCTTGGAACGACACCGCCGACGATGGTTTCATTAAAGTTAAATCCCTCGCCCCGTGGTAGGGGTTTGATTTCCAGGAAAACATCACCGAATTGACCGTGACCGCCGCTTTGGTGTTTGTACCGTCCGTGAACTGAAGCCACCGTTTTGCGGATGGTTTCTTTGTAAGGAACTTGCGGTAAGTGGGTTGTCATGGGCAAGTTATATTTGCGGCGCAGTCTATCCAAGGCGACTTGCAAATGAATTTCGCCTTGACCCCAAAGGATTACTTCGTGGGTGTCGCCGTGTTGTTCCCAAGCCAGGGAACAGTCTTCTTCTAAGAGTTTAGTAATGGCTGCGCTGAGTTTAACTTCATCGTTGCGCTTTTCGGGTGTAATGGCGAGGGCATACACAGGTTCCAACTGTTCAGCTTTGGGTAATTGCATTGCTGAAGGTTGTTCTGTGGAAATTGTATCCCCGGTCTTGATTCCTTCTAAGCGACTCAAGGCAACTATTTCGCCAGCAGCAACTTCATTAACTGATTGCTGTTGTTGTCCCATGAGGCGATAAATTCCACCGGTGCGAACGCCATTGAGGACAAGACCATCGGTTAATTTGCCTCGCCAAACGCGCACCAGAGAAAGTTTGCCACCTTGGGGAGTGTAGTAAGTTTTGAGTACCTGCGCTATGGGAGTATCGCCTTTGATATTTTTTAAGCGGCGTTCTGCTGCGGTTTCTGGTTCTGGAGCTTCCCGTAACAAAGCTTCTATTAAAGGTCTAACACCATAATCTTGTTCTGCCACACCAAAGAAAACCGGGACGACTAAATCTGCCCCTAATTCCATTTTTAAATCTTTGAGGATTTCTTCTTGGGGTGGTTCAATATCTTCTAAAAGTTCTTCGAGTAAGTGGTCGTCAAAGTTTGCTAGGGCTTCGAGCATTTGGGCCCGTGCGATATGTTCTTCTTCTTTTAAATTTTCGGGGAAGGGGATGGGGTCAGCGGGTGCGCCGGGATGATATTGATATGCTTGTTCGCTCACCATGTCGATGAAGCCGGTGAGTTGTTCCCCTTGCATGATGGGATATTGATGCGCTACTAGGGGACGGCTGGAAACTGCTTTGAGGGCGTGTAATGTTTCTAAAACATGGATATTTGCCCGATCCATTTTGTTGACGAAAACTATGTGGGGAATTTCCCAATCGTCGAGGAATTTAAATAAAGGGGCGAGGGTGAGGACTCTATCGCGTATCGGTTCGCAAACTACAATTGCGGCATCAACTCCGATTAAAGCATTGTATGTTTCTTGGGCAAATTCTACACTTCCGGGACAATCAACAAAAGTGAAGCGAGTACCGTTATACTCAGTGCTAGCGGCGCTGACTTCTACACTCATGTGGCGATCGCGGGACTCGGCAGCACTATCTCCTATTGTGTTGCTGTCTTTAACATTTCCTTTGCGAGAAATCGCCCCTGTAACAAATAACAAACTTTCTAGTAAAGTTGTTTTTCCACTTAAATAAGGCCCAACAATTGCAACATTCCGCGAACCCGATTTTACTTTTTCGTTCATAAAACCTCCCTTGCGGTAATTCATTACCAACCGCATTACGCTATCTTTATCAGGGATAAAAAATGGTTTTCTGGAGTCAATCGATTTTGGATTTTAAATTTTAGACTTCGACTCCGCTCAGTCGAACGATTTTGCATTTACCCGACCACTCTGGGTAGGGGCTTGAGGATTTTTAATTTGGAATTTGTTCCGCCCATGTTAGCGAAGTGCGACGCAGCCTGGGGGAGACATGAACCGAAATCATCTAAAATCTCAAATCTTAAATTGGCGCAGTCAAAATTACCCCTTCTTTAATTTGTTATTATCCTACCTTTAATCGATATTTAAAAAAATTGTAGCCTGTCGTAAGATTTAGCTTAAGAAAAGTTAAGCTAAACAAAGTTCAATAGGTAATCAAAAAGTTTTGTAAAAAACTTTAGCATTCCCCAAACTTTTTGTTAAGTAAACTAACTGGAAATTGTTGCGATTTAGAAA
>Ga0314812_100225_pt1 | contig 9658 bp, 8 predicted proteins | sample STEome_9_FD_202336 | JGI IMG/M metagenome (GOLD analysis project Ga0314812, IMG submission 202336) | Metatranscriptome of soil surface biofilm microbial communities from soil inoculated with nitrogen-fixing consortium DG1, State College... ...
ACGACGTCGGCGCTCGGTGCCGCCCGCCTCGCGCAACCTCCGGTGTTCGCGGCGCCCGCGCCCGTCACGGCCCCCGGAGAACGAACACGCGCCCCGCGCAGCAGCTCACCGGCGGTCCCGCCCATCGCCGACAGCACCGACCGAGTCCCCCCACACCGACCGTGAGGAGTCGACGTGAGTCGACAGAGCCTGGCGAAGGCCCATCAGAAGATCCAGGAACTGGCCTGGGAGCCCCAGTACCACGAGCCGTACATGAAGTACGGCACGGACTACACGTTCCGGAAGGCGCAGAAGAAGGACCCGCTGAAGCAGATCCTCCGCTCGTACTTCCCGATGGAAGAGGAGAAGGACAACCGCGTCTACGGCGCCGAGGACGGCGCGATCCGCGGCAACATGTTCCGCCAGGTGGAGGAGCGCTGGCTGGAATGGCAGAAGCTGTTCCTGTCGATCATCCCGCTACCGGAGATCTCCGCCGCCCGCTCGATGCCCATGCTGTTCCACACGGTCCCGAACCCGGAACTGCACAACGGCCAGGCGATCCAGATGATCGACGAGGTCCGGCACTCGACGATCCAGCAGAACCTCAAGCGCCTGTACATGAACAACTACATCGACCCGGCCGGCTTCAACAACAGCCTGCGGAACTTCCACAACGACTACTGCGGCACCATCGGCCGGCAGTTCGCCGAGGGGTTCATCACCGGGGACGCCATCACCGCGGCCAGCATCTACCTGACCATCGTCGCGGAGACGGCCTTCACGAACACGTTGTTCGTGGCCATGCCGGCCGAGGCGGCGGCCAACGGCGACTACCTGCTGCCGACGGTGTTCCACTCGGTGCAGTCCGACGAGTCCCGGCACATCTCCAACGGCTACGCCACCCTGCTCATGGCGTTGTCGGACGAGGGCAACCGGCAACTGCTCGAGCGCGACCTCCGCTACGCGTGGTGGAACAACCACGCCGTCGTCGATGCCGCCATCGGCACCTTCATCGAGTACGGCACGAAGGACCGACGCAAGGACCGGGAGTCCTACGCGGAGATGTGGCGTCGCTGGATCTACGACGACTACTACCGCAGCTACCTGGTGCCCCTGGAGAAGTACGGGCTCACCATCCCGCACGACCTCATCGAGGAGGCGTGGAACCGGATCTGGAACAAGGGCTACGTGCACGAGGTCGCGCAGTTCTTCGCCACCGGGTGGCTCGCCAACTACTGGCGCATCGACCCGATGACCGACGAGGACTTCGAGTGGTTCGAGTACAAGTACCCCGGCTGGTACGACAAGTACGGCAAGTGGTGGGAGAACTACGGCCGCCTGTCGCTGCCCAACGGGCACAAGCCGATCGTCGGTGAGGACGTCGACTACGTGTACCCGCAGCGCTGCTGGGTCTGCATGGTGCCGTGCCTCATCCGCGAGGACATGGTGACCGCCGAGATCGACGGCGTGCACCGCACCTACTGCAGCGAGACCTGCCGGTGGACCGACGTCGAGGCCTTCCGCCCGGTGTACCAGGGCCGGGAGACCCCGAACATGGGCCGGCTGGTGGGGCACCGCGAGTGGGAGACCCTGTACCACGGCTGGGACTGGGACAAGGTCGTCGAGGACATGGGCTTCGTCCGGGACGACGGGAAGACGATGACGGCGCAGCCGCACCTGAACCTCGACCCGAAGAAGATGTGGACGACCGACCACCTCAAGAGGCTCGGGCCGTTGCTGAGCCCGAACGTCCTCTTCAACGAGATGACCGACGAGCAGCGGGCGGCGTTCGTCGCCGACTACAACCGCCAGGGCCCGGCCGGTCGGCCGGCCCCCTCCCCCGCCACCCCCTGCGCCACGTCGGGACGACCGCCCGCAGACCGTCCCGGTGCGGAGCTGACCACGGACCCGCGAGGGACGGAGCCATGGGCGAGAAGTACCACGTGCGGTTCGAGCCGGTCGGCATCGAGATCGAGGTGGACTCCGACCAGACCATCCTGCGGGCTGCGGCCGAGCAGGGGGTCCAGCTCATGCACGGCTGCAAGGAGGGGCAGTGCGCCTCCTGCAAGTCCTTCGTCCTGGACGGCGAGGACATCGAGCTGGACAGCTACTCGACCTTCGCCTTACCCGACTTCGAGCGAGAGGAGGGGCAGACGCTGCTCTGCCGGGCACACCCGTACGAGGACCTGGTCATCGAGCTCCTGAACTACGACGAGGAGATGATCCAGTCCGGGTTGCCGCTCCGGCAGGGCACCGTCGAGGTCGTCGGCAACCACGAGGTGACCCATGACATGCACCACCTCGTGGTCAAGCTGATCGAGCCGGAGGAGATCAAGTTCTTCCCCGGCCAGTACCTGGACTTCCAGGTGCCCGGCCACTCGGCGACCCGTTCGTTCTCGATGGCGAACACGCCGAACCGGGAGGGGATCTTCGAGTTCGTCATCCGGGTGTATCCGGGAGGGCTGTTCTCCGGTCACCTGGCCGACGAGCTCAAGGTGGGCGATCGCCTGAGCGTGGAAGGGCCCTTCGGGGCCTTCCGGTTCCGGGAGAGCAGCCCGAACGACCTGCTGTTCCTCGGCGGCGGGGCCGGCCTCGCCCCGCTGCTGGCCCTGCTCCGATCCATGGCCGAGCGCTCCCTCGACCGCACGGTCACCTTCTACTACGGGGCACGCGGGAGGCGCGACCTGTGCTTCGAGGAGGAGATCGCGAAGCTGCAGGAGCAGCTCCCCGGTCTCACGTTCGTCCCCGCACTGTCCGAGCCGTCCGAGGACGACGGCTGGGACGGCGAGACCGGCCTGATCACCGACGTCGTCGAACGCCGGGAGGCAGACCTCCGGAACGTGGACGCGTACGTCTGCGGTCCACCCCCGATGGTCGAGGCCGCGATCGCCCTGCTCACGCGGCTCGGACGCAGCGAGGACCACATCTTCTACGACAAGTTCACCACCACCGGTGAACCGGAAGGCGAGGACTGACCATGACCGCTACCGAAGAGCGTCCCGGAACCAGCGCGCCCGAGCGCCCCCCGCGCAGCGTGCCCCAGCCACGGTTCACCGACGCGGAGGCCGGCGCGCAGGAGTTCCCGGACTCGGACTCGAGCGCCCGACGCTTCAACTACTACAAGCCCGCCAAGCGCAAGCAGACCCACTACGAGGACGTCACCGTCGAGGTCCAGCCGGATCCGCGGCACTACCTCTCGCAGGGCTGGATCTACGGCTTCGCCGACGGGGAGGCCGGCTACCCCCTGACCTGGACGAAGCTCAAGGCGTGGGGCGTCGACAAGCCGGAGCCGGTGCGCGGCATCGGCACCGGGGGTGGCGGCAAGGACCTGGACTGGCCCGCGCACGGCTGGCACGAGTTCCGCGATCCCAACGAGGAGTGGGAACAGACGATCTACCGGTACAACGCCAACGTCGTCCGGCAGCTGAACCAGAACGTCGAGAACGCCCGCAACGCCAAGGCCTTCGAGCAGTGGAGCCGCAACTGGGTCCGGTTCGTCGAACGCAGCGTCGGCGCCTGGATGCACGTCGAGCACATCCTCGGGCTCTACGTCTTCGCCGGCAACGAGCGGTCCGGCCCGACCAACATGCACAACACCGTGATGGCGGTGAACAGCGCGCACAAGATCCGGTTCGCGCAGGACCTGGCGCTCTACAACCTCACGCTCACCGAGGAGATCGAGGGCTTCGACGGCACCGCGCACCTCGAGGCGTGGAACGGCGATGCCGAGTGGCAGGGCGTCCGGGAGGTCACCGAGGCGCTGCCGGCCATCCAGGACGACTGGGGCGAGGCCATGTTCGCCACCAACGTCGTCTTCGAGTCGCTGATCGGGGAGCTCTTCCGCAGCGGTCTGGTCATGCACGCGGCCCCGGGCAACGGCGACTTCGTGACGCCGACCGTCATGGGCGCCGGCGAGTACGACTACGCCCAGCGGGACCTCCGCTGGACGCAGGCCTGCTTCGGCCCGCTGGCCCAGGACCGGGAGTTCGCCGAGCACAACAGGCAGCTCATGCAGGACTGGCTGTCCGCCTGGGTGCCCCGGGCTCTGGCCGCGGCCCGCGTCCTGCAGCCGCTGTGGTCGCAGCCCGACGCCCGGCCACCCCGGTTCGAGGACTCCCTCGACCGCGCCAAGAACCGCTTCGCCGGGATCCTGTCCGATCTCGGCCTGGAGACCCCGAGGGAGCTGGACCAGTGACCGCCGCGACCACAACCACATTCGGCGCCGTCAACAAGACCTCGTCCAATCGCGCCGGCATCACGCTGATGAACGACCAGGTCGGGCACGTGATCGCCGACGTCATGAAGGACAAGCCAGGCGTGACCATCACGTACCTGCCGTCGATGATCCGCGTGGACGCCGACACCCGGGTCGACTTCGTCTACGACGAGCTCGCCGAGGCCCTCGGCGAGGAGCCGGGCTCGTTCACCTCCGCCGACCTCGAGGAGAGCATGTCCACCCACTACGGGCGGATGGTGCACGAGGACGACCGGACGATCTTGTTCGCCAACCCCGAGGACGCGGCCGAGTACCTCGGCTTCGACCTGAAGGCCCTGCAGGCCTCGGACAGCTGATCCCTCCAGGTGCCGCCGACCGGCGCGTCACGCCGGTCGGCGGCCCTGTTCGGCCCGGCGCGTGCGCTCGGCCGGTTCCACCCGCGCAGAAGACCGACCGTTCCCACCCGCGGACCATCGGAGGACCCCATGGCCAAGGAACTACGTTTCGGAGCCGACGCCCGCCACCTGCTCCAGGCCGGCGTCGAACAGCTCGCCGCCTCGGTGAAGAGCACCCTCGGCCCCAAGGGCCGCAACGTGATCCTGGAACGGATCACCGGCTCCCCCGAGGTCACCAACGACGGCGTGACCATCGCCCGCGAGATCCACCTGCGCGACCCGTTCGAGAACATGGGCGCGCAGCTGGTGAAGGAAGCGGCGATCAAGACCAACGACACCGTCGGCGACGGGACGACGACGGCGATCGTGCTGGCCGAGGCGATCGTGCGCCAGGGGATGACCGCCATCGAGAGCGGCGGCAACCCCGTCCTGGTCAAGCGGGGGATCGACGTCGCCGTCGCCCGGCTGGTCGAGCAACTGGCCGGCGTCGCGCACCCGATGCGCACCGAGGAGGACTTCGCCCGGGTGGCGGCCATCTCGGCCAACGACGACGAGACCATCGGTGAGGCGGTCGCCCGCGCGCTGTACACGGTGGGCGACGGCGGGGTGGTCACCGTCGAGGACTCGGCCGTCCTGGGGATCGACGTCGACTTCGTCGAGGACTTCGAGTTCGACAACGGCTACGTCTCGCCGTACATGGTCACCGACGTCGGCCGGCTGGAGGCCGTCGTCGAGGACTGCTACGTCCTGCTCACCGCGCACAAGATCACCGAGGTGCAGCAGCTCATGCCGGTCCTCGACAGCATCATGCGGGCGCCGAAACCGCTGGTCATCGTGGCCGAGTCGGTCGAGGGCACAGCGCTGCAGATGCTGGTGCACAACCACGTGAACGGCATCTTCCGCTGCGTGGCGATCCAGGCGCCGGGCTTCGGCGAGAAGCGCATCCACCTGCTCGAGGACATGGCCGCCCTCACCGGCGGGCAGGTGCACTCGAGGGCGTCGTCGTTCGCGCTGGACCAGATGACGACCGCGCACCTCGGCCAGGCGGACCAGGTCCGCGTCACCAGCGACCACACCACGATCATCGGGGGGCACGGGGATCCGTCCGCCCGGGAACGCCGGCTCAGCCAGCTGCACGCCGAGCTCGAGCGGGCCACCATCGGCACCGATCAGGACTTCCTGTCCGAACGGATCGCGCGGCTCTCGGGCAAGGCCGCCGTCATCAAGGTCGGCGCCCCCACCAACGCGGAGGCCAAGGAGGTCCGCCACCGGGTGGACGACTCGCTCCAGGCCACCCGCGCCGCCATGGCGGAGGGCATCGTCGCCGGGGGCGGCGCGGCCCTGCTGCACGCCGAGCCGGCGCTCGACGACCTCGACGTCACGGGCGACTACCGCGTCGGCGTCGAGATCGTGCGCGCGGCGCTGACGGAGCCGGTGCACCTGATCGCGTCCAACGCGGGCTACGACCCCGTGGAGGTGGTCAAGCAGGTCGGGACGATGGCCGTGGACGAGGGCTTCGACGCCCTGGAGGGCCGGTTCGGCGACCTCGTCGAGCTCGGGGTCATCGACCCGCTGCGGGTCGTCCGCTCCGCGCTGCAGAACGGCGCGTCGGTGGCGGGGCTGGTGCTCACGACCAACTCGCTCGTCGCCGAGGAGCAGACGCCCTGGAACAAGGCCCTGATGACCGAGTTCGGCCCGCTGGACGAGGGCATCCCGCAGCCCTCACCGGACGCCAGCACGCCGCAGTCCCTGGGCCTCGGCCCGTCCATGGGCTGAGACCCGCCGCGGCACGTCGCCAGGGGGTTCTCCGAGGTGGGGAGCCTCCTGGCGGCGTCTCAATATGAGACGGACGCCGGACCGACGGGTCCGTAATTTCGGCGCACAGGGGTCGCCGGCGTCCTGCCCTGTGCGGGACGGCGACCGGCCGTCGAGAGGGAGAGGACCTCGCATGCGAGCCGTGCGCGTTCACCGCTACCACGAAGACCCCAGCATCGACGACATCGGCGAACCGAAGCTCGCCGGCCCCCTGGACGTCATCATCAAGATCGGCGGCGCCGGCGTCTGCCGCACCGACCTCCACATCCTCGAGGGCCAGTGGGACGCGATCCAGCACCCCCAGCTGCCCTACGTGATCGGCCACGAGAACGCCGGCTGGGTGCACGAGGTCGGTGACGGCGTCAGCAACGTGGCGGTCGGCGACACCGTCATCCTGCATCCGCAGCCGAGCTGTGGGCTGTGCCTGGCCTGCCGCCGCGGCGACGACATGCACTGCGAGAACGCCTTCTTCCCCGGCCTGTCCGGGCACGACGGCGGCATGGCCGAGTACCTGCGCACCACCGCCCGGGCCTGCGTGAAGCTCGACCCGAAGACCAACCCGGCCGACGTCGCCGCGCTCGCCGACGCCGGCATCACGGCCTACCACGCCGTCCGCAAGGCCGTGCCGCTGCTGTACCCCGGGACCACCGCCGTGGTGCAGGGCGCCGGCGGCCTCGGGCACATCGGCATCCAGTGCCTCAAGGCGCTCACCGGGACACGGGTGATCGTCGTCGACAAGAACCCCGACGCGCTGCGCCTGGCCTCGGACATCGGCGCGGACGACACGGTGGTCGCCGACGGCGACCACATCGCCGCCGTCGGCGAGCTCACCGGGGGCGGGGCGACGGTGGTGCTCGACTTCGTCGCCGAGCAGGGGGCGGAGATGGACGCCTGGCACATGACCGGGTCGGGCGGCTCGCTGTTCGTCATCGGCTACGGCGGCGAACTGCGCATCCCGACGCTGGACTTCGTCGCCGGCGAGAAGAACGTCGTCGGCAACATCGTCGGCACCTACGCCGACCTGGCCGAGCTGATGGTGCTCGCGCAGGCGGGCAAGGTCACGCTGCACACCCAGCAGTACCCCCTGGACCGGGCGGTCGACGCCCTGCACGACCTCGACGCCGGGAAGGTGCGCGGCCGCGCCATCCTCGTCCCCTGACGCAGCTTTCTTCATTACAGAGCCGGAATTTCCGCACCGACGCGAGAGGTGTTCCCCCATGTACGAGAAGAACGGTGAGAAGTACTTCGTCGTCGACTCCCACATGCATTTCTGGGACGCCAGCCGGGAGAACTGGGTCGAGGGCCGCGAGAACCTGGCCAAGGGCTGGATCGACTGCTTCTACGGCTACCACACGCTCGCGCCGCCGGAGACGCACTGGACGTGGGAGAAGTACCTCAAGGTCACCCCCGAGGACCTCATGCGGGACGTCTTCGAGGAGGGGTACGTCGACAAGGCCATCTTCCAGTCGACCTACCTGAAGTACTGGTACAAGGACGGCTTCAACACCACCGAGCGGAACGCCTCCCTGCTCGAGCAGAACCCCGACAAGTTCATCGTGAACGGCCGCTGGGACCCCCGGGACGGCGAGGCCGGGCTGAGGCAGCTGGAGGAGGACGCCCGGCGCTGGAACCTCAAGGGCGTGAAGCTCTACACCGCCGAGTGGCACGAGAACGGCTCCCGCGGCTGGAAGCTCACCGACAAGGAGTCCTACCGGTTCCTGGAGAAGTGCCGGGAGCTCGGCATCAAGAACATCCACGCCCACAAGGGCCCGACGATCTGGCCGCTGAACAAGGACGCCTTCTCCATGGAGGACGTCGACCAGACCGCCACCGACTTCCCCGACCTGAACTTCATCATCGAGCACGCCGGCATCCCGCGGATCGACGACTTCGCCTACATGGCGGTGCAGGAGCCGAACGTCTACGCCGGGTGCTCGGTCGTCATCGGCGCGCACATGCACGCGCGGCCCAAGTCGTTCGCCAAATTCATGGGCGAGCTGCTGTTCTGGGTGGGCGAGGACCGGATGACCTTCGGCAGCGACTACAACATCTGGACGCCGAAGTGGCAGATCGAGGGGTTCGTCGACTGGCAGATGCCCGACGACGAGGCGTTCTCGGACTACCCGCGGCTGACCACGGCCACGAAGAAGAAGATCCTCGGCCTGAACGCGGCGAAGCTCTACGGCATCGAGGTGCCGGAGGAGTGCCGGCTGCCCGAGGCGCCGTCGATCCCCGAGCAGCCGGGTGAGCAGCTGGCCGACGAGGCGACGCCTGCGGGGGCCCAGGCGTGAACGTGCGCGACACCGTCTGGCAGGCGCTGGGGACGGTGCTGGACCCCGAGCTCGACGAGCCGATCACGGCTCTCGACTTCGTGGCCTCCTGCACCGTCTCCGGCGACGGTGTCGCGTCGGTCCACCTCCGGCTCCCGACGTTCTTCTGCGCCCCCAACTTCTCGTTCCTGATGGTCGCCGACGCCTACGACGCGGTGTCGGCGGTCGAGGGGGTGACGCGGGCGGACGTCGTCCTGGACGACCACCACGCCTCGACCGAGATCAACGGCGGGGTGGCCGCGCACGCCGGCTTCCTCCAGACGTTCGCGGGGGAGGCGGACGCCGAGCTGGCCGAGCTGCGGCAGTACTTCCTGGAGAAGGCCGTGATCGCCGGGCAGGACCGGGTGGCCCGGCCGCTGGTCGACGCCGGGGTGGGCCCGGACGAGCTCGCCGCCCTGACCCTGGGCGCAGCACCGCCCTCACCGGACCTCGACCGGCTCCGCGCGCGCCGCGCCGCGCTCGGCCTCCCCGCCGGGGACGGCGCACCGCTGCTCATCCACCCCGACGGCAGCCGGGTCACCGCGGCGCAGGTGCCGCTGCACCTGCGCCGCGCCCGGCTGACCCGGCTCGGCATGGAATCCAACGGCGACCTCTGCAAGAGCTTCCTCAAGACGCGGTATGCGGATCCGGCCGCCATCAGGTGAACGGCCGGAGGGGGCGGGCGACCAGCACCCGGACGACGTTCGCCAGCCGGTAACCACCCGCGGGGGTCCGGTAGGGCGCCAGGCGCTCGAGCACGGCGTCCCGCAGCGCGACCGGCCCGGTGCGGCGGCCGACCGCCCGGCCGAGCGCCGACTCGAACAGCGGACCGAGCAGCTCCTCCTCGTCGGCGTAGTCGAACCGGCAGACCACCTCGTCGATGCGCTCGACGGCCAACCCGGCCAGCCCGGCGACCGCGCGCAGCCGGGCCGGCTCGGTCACCG
>Ga0314812_100229_pt1 | contig 9572 bp, 6 predicted proteins | sample STEome_9_FD_202336 | JGI IMG/M metagenome (GOLD analysis project Ga0314812, IMG submission 202336) | Metatranscriptome of soil surface biofilm microbial communities from soil inoculated with nitrogen-fixing consortium DG1, State College... ...
AAGGTCTGAAAAAGTGATGCAAAAGATTGGGTTTTCGTTTGAGAAAAATATCATGCACGCTAATATGCCACACATGCCACACGTTTTGTATAGATACCAAAATCCCAAGTACAGAAGGTGCGTTATACCGTAGGCGCATATATTTTAGCTGGCATCAAGTTGTGAGGGGAAAATAAGATTTAGAATCGGCTTGTGTTAGTATTGGTAACAATGAAGTTGATGTCTGCGGTAAAGTTTCCGCAATATCTCATGCTAATTCAAGTTTTGTATGTAGAGAGCCAAGTAGCTCTGCTGAAGGAGGATGGCTGGTGTTAATATTTCCAGCCAGGAACGGTTAGACGTTGAGGCTACGCTAACTGAAATTAAAAGGCTCCAATTTGACCGCGCACATCGTGACGCCTCTGGATTGTTTTACATCGAGGGTGTGCGTAACTTTGTAAAGGTGATTGACAACGGTTTTGATATTGCGGCGATCGCATTTAGTGAGAAACTGCTAACAGCACCTCTAGCAAGGAAGTTAGTTAGGCAATCTCGGCGTTCTGGTATTCCTTGCATTAACCTGACACCCGAACAATTTCGACGTGTTTCCCAAAGCGAACGTGCTTCTGGTGTCGGTGCAATAGTTCGTCAGCGTTGGTTCAAGTTGCGTGATATCTCACCACAACCTGATTTATGCTGGGTGGCTGTTGAAACTGTCCGCTCGCCAGGAAACCTCGGAACCTTGATTCGTACATCAGAAGCTGTTGGTGGTGCTGGGTTTATTTTTATCAAAGAGAGTGTAGATCCCTTTGCTCCTGATGTTGTCCGCGCATCTATGGGTTCGCTTTTTAACCAGAAGTTTGTACGCACAAGCTTCTCTGCACTCGGTCATTGGGTACGCAAACACTCTTGTCCTGTCATTGGTGCTTCACCAGATGGAATGGCTGAATTTCATCAGTTTAACTATCCTAATTCTACTCTTCTTTTCCTCGGCGAAGAGCGCCAAGGCCTAACGCCAGAACAGCGAAACTTATGCCAGCATCTCGTTCGCATTCCGATGGTAGGTGCAGTTGACTCCCTAAATCTTGCTGTAGCAGGTAGCCTCTTAATGTATGAGGTTTATAGGTCAAGAACATAATGTGTTGAGTAAAACCCAACATTAATTCATTTTTTTGTTGGGTTGCACTTTCCTTAATGCAACTTACATCAGCAAATGTTAACTAATTCATTGAATTTAAACAAACAGGAGTCGAAAATGTACGCAACAACTCAACCCGACCCAGTTCGTCTAGAAATATTCAAAAATCTTTATCAATTTATTGCCGAACAAATGGGAATTGTTCTGCAAAACACAGCAACATCTGTGAATATCAAAGAAAGATTAGATTTCTCCTGCGCTATCTTTGACTCTTCTGGATTATTAGTAGCAAATGCCCCCCACATTCCCGTACATTTAGGGTCAATGAGTGAAAGTGTCCGCAGTTTAATTAATGATAAAGGCGACACCATAAAACCAGGAAATGTCTATTTATCCAATAACCCATATAACGGCGGTACACATCTTCCTGATGTAACTGCAATTACCCCTGTATTTTTGGGGAGTGGGGAGATGGGGAGATGGGGAGATGGAGGAGATGAGGAGATTAACAATGCTCTATGCGCCATGCCCAATGCCCAATGCCCCATGCCAATTTTTTTTGTTGCTTCTCGCGGACACCAAGCTGATATTGGCGGAATTACTCCCGGTTCTATGCCTCCCCACAGTACTACAGTGGAAGAAGAAGGAATTCTGTTTGATAATTTTCTTTTAGTTGAAGAGGGAAATTTTCAAGAAACTGCTCTGAGACATCACCTTTTAAATCATACTTATCCGGCTCGTAACCCCGACCAAAATTTAGCTGATTTTAAGGCCCAAATTGCAGCAAATGAAAGGGGAGTTCAAGAACTACGGAAAATGGTTTGGCAATATGGACTTGATATTGTTCAAGCTTATATGAAATTTGTGCAAGCTAATGCAGAGGAGGCGGTGAGAAGGGCGATCGCTGTTCTCAAGGATGGTTCCTTTGTTTATAAAATGGACAATGGCGCACAAATTCAAGTGCAAGTGACAATTCACCCAGAAAGCCGCAGCGCTACTATTGATTTTACTGGAACTTCTCGGCAATTAGATAGTAATTTCAACGCTCCGAAAGCTGTAACTCAAGCAGCAGTTTTATATGTCTTTCGGACTTTAGTTGATGATAATATTCCTCTCAATGCCGGGTGTCTGAATCCTTTAGAAATTATTATTCCAGAGGGTTGTATGCTCAACCCAACTTATCCAGCGGCGGTAGTCGCAGGTAATGTAGAAACTTCTCAAACCATTGTTGATGCTTTGTATGGTGCTTTGGGTGTAATGGCAGCTTCTCAAGGAACGATGAATAATTTTACTTTTGGTAACGAAAAATATCAATATTACGAAACTATTTGCGGCGGTTCTGGTGCAGGAATTAATTTTGATGGAACTGATGGCGTTCATTCCCACATGACTAACTCGCGTTTGACCGATCCAGAAGTTTTAGAAACGCGTTATCCTGTACTTTTAGAAAGTTTTAGTATTCGTGCTGATAGTGGTGGGAAAGGCCAATATTCTGGGGGAAATGGAGTTATTCGTCGTATCAGATTTTTAGAACCAATGACGGCGAATATTCTCTCTGGACATCGAGTGGTTGCGACCTTTGGATTAAATGGCGGGGAAGCAGGAAAAGTTGGGCACAATTGGATACAACGTCAAGATGGAAGTGAAGAAAGTTTAGATAGTACTGCAACGGTGGAAATGAATGTTGGAGATGTTTTTGTGATAGAAACTCCTGGGGGAGGTGGATTTGGTCACCAACAAGCGCACAGACGCAGAGAGTAATATGAGTTGGGCGGTTGCGCTTAAAATTGCGTTGTTGGTTAATTTGCCGTTTTGCATTTTGACAATGCGATCGCCAAATTTAGCGAAGTATAAAACTTTTATTAAATAGCTTAAAAGGGTTGTCATTAACCTGTAAGTTTATTGATGATGACATCCAAGTAACCTCAAACTCAGTTACTTAGTCATCATCTAGTGTATTGAAGTCAGTATAAAAAGCATTGTTCGTCCCTTTTTGGGGGAGAACTACCCTAGCTCTCACCAAGAGCAATGGGAGCTAATATAATGTCCGGTTAATAAAACTAAATAAAAATGTTTGCTTGTAGTGTACCCCTACGGGGAAGCAAGCTACGCGTAGCGTCTCGCACAGAGAACTAAAGTCCTCACTGCAAACTATTTATTATGGGTGATTTAGCGGACATCATATAACTTGGCCTCAAATAAAATGCAGACAGCTCAATAGTACGCATTGTCAAACCTTACTGTTTAACATAAAACTAGTAAAAAATGAAACTATGAAACGTATTGTTGTTTGTTGTGATGGAACCTGGCAAAAGCTAACGAGTCCCTACCCAAGCAACGTTGTGAAGCTGGCTCAATCCGTGAAACCAATTGCCAAAGACGGAGTTACACAGATCGTATTTTACGATGAGGGAATTGGCACTGATGCTCAAAAGGTGTTGGGCGGAGCTACCGGACTAGGAATCGATAAAAACATAGAAGATGCCTATCGGTTTCTTGTTCTCAACTATTATCAGGGTGACGAAATCTATCTGTTTGGCTTCAGTCGTGGCGCTTACACAGTTAGAAGTCTAGCGGGAATGATCTATTGTTCGGGTCTTCTAGACCGGCCGCATATCACCAAAGCACATGAAGCTTACGAGCTTTACCGCAAACGAGATATTAAACCAAAGGATAAGGAAGCAACTGAATACCGTCAAACCTACGGCGAACGCGTTCCCATCACCTTGGTTGGTTGTTTTGACACTGTTGGCGCTTTAGGCATTCCCATAGTACCCCTATTCAAAATGTTTAGCACCCAGCTGCATGAGCGCTACAGATTCCACGACACTACTTTAAATAAATTGGTGCAGAATGCGCTGCACGCAATGGCCATCGACGAAATCCGGGAAATTTTTGATGTCACTCCCATGAAACCCCATCCGGAGGCTGAAAACCAGCGGGTGATTCAAAAATGGTTTCCAGGCGGACACGGTTGTGTTGGTGGTGGAACTGAAGAATACAGAGGGTTATCAGATGCAGCCTTGAAGTGGATGATCGATTCCATCGAAGAATTAGAATTGGGGCTGGACTTAGATCCAAGTGTGATTCCCACAGGCGTCAACCCGGATTATGAATGTGAGTTTAAGAACGATCCTGGATTCTTTAAATTGGCAGGAATCAAGCTGCGTGATGTCGGCGAAGCCATTGAAGACCTTCATGACAGCACGGTTACCCGTTTGAAAACTCGCAACGACTATCGACCCAAGAATTTACAAAAAATTATTTCCAAAATCTTGGATTAAGTCGGGAACGCTGTTGTTTTCAGGGCAGGAACTCTTAAGAGGCAATAGGCAAAGCGTGAAAGATTAGTCCCAAAAATTGCATACAACTGCCTTAATTTATTCATAGAAAGAATAAAAAATTTGTTGACAAACGCTTAGGGCGAATCAACAACAAGTCTGCGCTTAAAATCCCCTATGGAGATTAAAACCTCCCTATTGCCTGTTAAGAGTTCTTTCTGGAATTTTGTAGCGATCGCACCAAACAACTGTTTTTAGGTGCATCTGTTAGATAAATCTTAGTTGGTTCCCAGAATAACTTTGACAAACAAACTCAGTGATTGAGTCTATTTGCTAATTGTTATTAGACACGCTAGCTGATTCGATGCAATAAACTTATCCATCAATTAAGTTTTGGCCTTTATTTATCAGGTTTTGAGCTTAATTTTTGGATATGTCTGATGGTAAAAATTAGAGGGTTTTATGTCCTATTTAGAAAAGTATGACAGTATACCAGTTGATAATGTTGTAGACAGAGTTAACCTGGTGAATAAGGGAGTTTGGACTGATTGGCGCGGCTTTTTTAAAGAATTGAGAGAAAATCGCCCCATTTTTATCACGCCCAAATTTGTCCTGGTGAGTTTATTTCCTGATGTCCAAGAAGTTTTATCTCGGCAAGAAGTCTTCTCAGTCAAACTCTTCGCACCTAAAATGGATCCCATTATTGGGCCGTGTATGCTCGCTAGAGATAACACAGAGATTAACTACCGCGAAAAGTCCATCATGAAAACCATGCTGCAATTGGAGGATCTGCCAATTGTCAGAAAAAAGGCGGGTGAAATTGCCAAAGCCTCTTTAGATAAGTCAGCAGCAACGGGGAAAATTGAAGTTGTCCAGGAATTGGGGAAATATGTCCCCGTCAAAATCTGCGGTGACTATTTTGGCTTTCGTGGCCCGAATTTAGAAACCATGTATCGCTGGGCCAAAGCAACCCAAGACGATATGTTCAGAAACTTGACCAACGACCCGAAAATTCATGAAGCTTCAGTCAGGGCTGGTCAAGAAATGCGGGACTATCTCACCGAACTTCTGAAACGTAAAAAAGCTCAAAAGGGAATTTCCATCAGCATAACCACACCTATTCTTTCTGAAGAGATTTCCTTTGGGAAAAGCACTAGTTCTGCACCCAAAGACATTTTTACCCGTTTAGCTACAACTGAATTTGCCAGTGATATTCACTTTGATGACAGCAAAATCTTGACAAATATGTCGATGTTGCTCATCGGTAGTGTGGAAACTACTGCTCAGGCAATAACTCAGGCGCTAGAACAAATCCTCAAGCGTCCCGATATCCTCTCCAAAGCCCTAGAAGCTGCCAAGGCTAACGATGACAAGACATTTGATAAGTATGTTTGGGAGGCACTACGCTTTAATCCCTTTAGTCCTTTTGTGGTTCGTTTGTGTGAATCAGATTACACCCTAGCACCAGGAACGCCAAGAGAAACTCGCATCCCAGCTAAAAGTGTAGTTTTAGCTAGTCTGGGTTCAGCCATGTTTGATGCCGGAGTTGTGACAAATCCTGATGACTTTTCTGTTGAACGGCCAAAATACAACTATATGCACTTTGGCTATGGTCATCACACCTGTCTTGGCGAACACGTGTCTGGGGTTGTGATTCCCGAAGTGATTAAACAAATCCTGCTGCGACCAGGAGTGAGATTAATTCCTGGCGATCAAGGAAAAATCGACTATCAAGGGACTTTGATTCCAGCACGTTTTGTCATTGCTTATGACAAATAATAAGAATTGCAAAAGTTGTCAAAGGAGGTTTGAAAATTAGTTAACGTGACTCAACTATGTCAGTCAAAGGAAACCTAAATCATGAAGCTGTTTGCAGATTTGGCGGTTAGTATCGTTGCACTCTTGCATCTAGGAATCGCGATCCTAGAAATATTTTTCTGGGAAAGTCCCATTAGTCTTCGGGCGTTCAAGCTATCTCCAGAAATAGCAAAGGCAACAACTCGTCTAGCAGCCAACCAAGGTATTTATAACGGGTTTCTGGTAGTAGGATTGCTTTGGGGGTTAGTCTGGGGCGAGCAAGGTTTCTTAATTAAGGTTTTCTTACTGAGTTGTATAGTAGTCGCAGGTATTTTTGGGGCGGTGACAGTAAATCGTTCAATCTTCTTGATTCAAGGAATCCCTGGTGCAATAGCCTTGGTGTTGGTAGTTTTGGCAAATCAAAACAGATGAATAGCAATCAAACAAGAGTTTGAACAGTGAACAGCGATCGACATTTTCAGGAGTTTTTATTATGACAAAGCTTAAAACCATTGTTGATGAACTAAAACAAGTTTTGGGGATTAAAGTAGCCGACAGTGCTATAGGAAAACTTAAAACTAAAAAAGAAGCTAAAAAAAGAATTGTTCAATCCCATGAACAGAAACTAGACAAACCAATTGAACAGTTGCATAAAGTCATTGGTCAGTTAGTTTTTAGTGATAGCAAAAAGCCATTGCACAACATCGAACTAGAACTATGGGATCGAGATATCGGTACCCCTGGTGACTACTTGGGCAAAGGCGTGACTGACTACAATGGTCGGTTTGAAATCTACTACGACCCCCAAAAAGCAGGCTTTAAAGATGCACCAGATTTGGAATTGAGAGTTATAGACGATCGCATCACTTTTGATAGCGATAATGAGCTAGTTTATACCAAGCGCCTTGCCTACATTATTAAAGGCAAAGACAATGTTGCTGAAAAAGAATATGACTTTGGTACCTCTACCGTTCCTTACTGGCCTTACAAGTCTGATAGCCCCTTTGCTCGTCTATTTTTCAGTGAATTAGAAGGAACGCCGGATGATTATTCGGTGGGTCGGACACTCAATGGCTACGATGCTGCTAATAGTCTAGTTTCAATCAAAGCCAAGCACGTCATCACTAACACCCTCAATCCTCAGCAACTTTCCCTGGAAAAAATCCAGGCGGATTATCCAGCGAATTTGACAATTGAATTGGAAAAGAAAAACCCTGGTTATACCAGGAGTGATGAATACTTCGTCTTACGAACGCTCAATGGAATGAATCCTTGCCTATTGAAGCGTCACAAAACAAACCCCAATCAGTTTAAGGTAACTTTCAATTGGGATACCTACGAAAAAGACGATAATCACGATCTCAATAATGTAGAAGCCTTTTTTGAATTGAAAGATGGCAAGCTACTACCTACGGCCATTACTGTTCAAAGCCGCTATCCTGACTCTCTGGCTCCCCACTCTCCCCTCAAAGACCCCGTAACCTACACCCCCAGTGATGGCGATAAGTGGCAACAAGCAAAGCGCATTTTTCGGACTAACGCCTTCTTTGCAGCAGAACTGATTGAACACTATATCAAAGCTCACTTGCAGATGGAGCAGTATACGCTGGCGGCGTTCCGCAACTTACGCAAAAATCCTATCCGTCTGATGTTATTTCCTCACCTGAAAAGCTTGATTAACATCAATCGTCGCGCTGATGACGTTTTAGTATCACCAACCACCGGCTATGTGTCCAATGCAGGGCCGTTGACTCCTAACTCAGTGGTGCAAGTGTGTAATGACACAATGACAACCTATGATTGGAAAGGCTGGAAACCCCGTCAACCAATTTGCCAAGACCATCACTTTGCTAAGATTGCTAATCTCTACTGGCAGGTTGTCACTGAATACGTTGACCTGTTTTTCCAAAACTATGACGAAGGAATTGTTGAAGAATGGCTCGAAATTCGCCGTTTATCCGACGATCTAGTAGAGCATAGTGTTGGTCATCAACCTGCAAAAGGAATCATCGCTCAAACTGATAGCGATTACGAATGGTATGACAACAACGAACTTGACAAACCCGATATCCCCAGAACAACCATTAATGGTACTGTGAAAGCCACCCGACCGATTACCACTGCCGATCAACCGAGTGCTACGGATATTGATAATTTGAAAGAGTTTTGTCGGTTTGTTATCTATCACATCACGCTGTGGCACTCTTGGGTTAACGATTCTCAAACTGATGAGGGTGGAGAAGTCCTCTATAACTCCTTGGCCTTACGTAATGGCAGCTTTGGTAGTGAAAACGATCCGGCGATCGCACCTGATTTGGTGGAAGCCACGAACCTCATCTATATCGTCAACGTCCTGACTGCTATTAAGTACGGCTATATTCTGAAGAATGAAGATGACGATATTCCCGAAGAATTCAGAACGACCTTAACAGCTTACAAGGAACAGTTTGCCAGTCTCGGTTATGACATCGCTAACATCAGAAGTTTGATCAATATTTGAGTTAGGGAACTCCAAAAAGTTAATCAGTTGACTTGTGGTCTGGGAAAAGGTTAAGGGGTAAAGGGTAAAGGATGTATTTGAAACCTTTCCCCTTTGCCCTTTCCCCTTTAACCAAACCGTATTGGATTAAGGGGTTGAGTGCAAGCTTATCAATCAAGCAGCTGCACTCAAAACTGCGTTGTCGGTTAATTTACCGTCTTCCATTTTGACGATGCGATCGGCAACGTCTAAAATTCGATTGTCGTGGGTGACGAGTAGAATTGTGCAACCTTGTTCTTTGGCTAATGTCTGCATTAGGTTGACTACATCTCGACCAGATTTGCTATCTAAGGCTGCGGTTGGTTCGTCGGCTAAAACGATTTTAGGACGGTTCACTAAGGCACGAGCGATCGCTACTCTTTGTTTCTGTCCACCTGACAAATCATCGGGATAATAGTTAAGACGATGCCCTAAACCAACGTGTTCTAACATTTGGGCAGAACGTTCTTGCATTTCTTTTAATGATAAATGCTTGTGTAGTTCTAACCCCATTTTGACGTTTTGTAAAGCAGTTAAACTGTTATGTAAATTGTGTGCTTGAAAAATATAACCATTGTTGCGTCGTGCTATGGTTAATTCTTCTGCCCTTGCACCACAAAGTTCTCTTTCTAAGACTTTCAAACTACCAGATTGAGCAGAACGCAGTCCACCAATCAAAGTCAATAACGTCGTTTTACCAGAACCAGAAGGCCCGGTCATTATGACAATTTCACCAGAATTGATTTCTAGGTTAATGTCAAATAAAACTTGTTTTTTTAATTGCCCTTGACCAAAATAGTGGTTGAGATTATTGATACAAATTACTGGTTTATTATTCATAAAATTCCCCTTTATTATT
>Ga0314812_100230_pt1 | contig 9474 bp, 8 predicted proteins | sample STEome_9_FD_202336 | JGI IMG/M metagenome (GOLD analysis project Ga0314812, IMG submission 202336) | Metatranscriptome of soil surface biofilm microbial communities from soil inoculated with nitrogen-fixing consortium DG1, State College... ...
AGAATTCAGAATTCAGAATGGGCTACGACCCACTAAGCTAACAAAATCCAGAACTTATAAAACATTATTCATATCAGAATATAGCTATAACAAAACAAATGTGAAATGAATTTTTGGTAACTATAGCAATCCTATTTGAGTTGTGAACAATATCGGTGTTAACTGTCAACAGTCAACAGTCAACAGTCAACAGATAATATTTCACAAATTATTTGGAATTGCTATATAAATCAGTTCCCAAACAATCCGAGGAATTTATAAGCTGATGAATAGAGAAACTTTTCGGGTATCGTCACCACAGAACGTAATTACGGCTGATGTGCTAGTTTTAGGTGGCGGGCCGGCAGGTACTTGGGCAGCTCTTTCTGCCACAAGACAAGGTGCCCGTGTCGTCCTGGCGGATAAAGGATATTGTGGTACTTCAGGGGCAACAGCTCCATCCAATACTGGCGCGTGGTATCTTCCGAAAGGCCCGCAACGCGATGCAGAGATTGAGCGGCGGTTGTCGCGGTCAACAGGACTTGCCGATCGCCGTTGGTTGCAGCGTGTGGTGGAACAGGCGCAAATAGGTTTAGATGACTTGGGCAATGGCGGCTATCCCTTTCCGGTTGATGATGAAGGCAAGCCCTACCGTGCTAACTTGCGGGGGCCGGATTATATGCGCTTCATGCGCCAGAGAGCGATCGCTGCTGGTGTACGCATTCTAGACCATCATCCAGCACTGGAACTACTGTCGGCGGATGGTGCGATCGCTGGTGCGGCAGGTATCGATCCGCGCAGTGGTAATCGCTGGGAAGTGAGGGCGGGTGCAGTGGTACTGGCTACCGGCGGTTGCGCTTTTCTATCTCATGCACTAGGTTGCGACGGTAACACCGGGGATGGTTACCTCATGGGAGCCGAAGCAGGTGTGAGACTATCTGGTATGGAGTTTTCCTCCCAATATGGTTTAGCTCCCGCTCATACTTCAGTAACCAAGGGGCTAACGTTCTCCTTTGCTAGCTTTTATCTGGAGGATGGCTCACCTTTGCCGGAAAATGGCGAAGATCGAGCTATACGCATTGCCCGCCAACTGATAGCAGGTGAAAAAGTATATGCCTTAATGAATCGTGGCAATCCTATTGAACATGATTGGTTGCGCCAGGGTCAACCTAATTGCTTTTTACCATTTGAGCGCATTGGATTAGATCCATTTAAGCAGCGCTTCCCAGTTACACTACGTTCAGAAGGTACTGTTCGCGGAGTAGGGGGACTGGAAATCATCAACGATGATTGCGCTACCACAGTGCCCGGACTTTATGTTGCTGGGGATACAGCCTCTCGTGAAAATATTACAGGAGCGGTGTCAGGGGGAGGAAGCCCGAATGCATCCTGGGCTATTGCCAGTGGGACTTGGAGTGGTCGTGCAGCAGCTATTTTTGCAGCCTCCCTTGGCGATAAAGCCCACACACGCTTAGTTCATGGTTTAGGTAAGGCGGGTTTGCGTCCTCGTAAACACCAAATAGAAGATATACCGATTTCGGAAGTAATTACTGCTATTCAGGCCGAAACTTTGCCCCTTGATATCAACTTCTTCCGTTCTGGAGCCAGGATTGAGCTATCGCAGGAACGTCTGGATGCTATATGGCAAGATGTTCGCGATTATCTCGTAGGTGAAGGTCGTAATGCAGTGCGGGCAAGGGAAGCAGCGGCCATGACAGCCACGGCTCGCTGGATTTGGGCTAGTGCAGCAGCACGCCAGGAAAGCCGAGGAATGCACCGACGCACCGATTTCACAACAATTGATATCCAACAAACACGACGAATTTTGACTAGTGGTATCGATGATGTGGTGGTCATTGCCCAAGAAAATCAGTTGAAAGAGGTAGCGTAATGATTGAACTTGTAAATAGCGATCGCTGTATTGGATGTGATATATGCGTGAAAGTTTGCCCGCGGGATGTATTCGATTCCGGAGATGACGGATTAGCTGTGATTGCTCGCAAGTCAGATTGTCAGACTTGCTTTTTGTGCGAACTGTATTGTCCTGTGGATGCTCTTTATGTGTCCCCTCATGCCGAACAGGATGATGAAGTTGATTCAGAACAATTAATTGCTCAAAACTTGCTCGGTAGTTACACCCGTAATATGGGTTGGTCTCGCGGCAAAATGGGAGGGACTGACAAAGATCCAACCAGACAGCTAAGGATTTTGAACAGGGTAGGACGGGAGGAGCAGCCCACTCCCCAACGCCAATTGCTATAACTCTCTTAACCCGCCCAACACAGTAGACTTCTTGCATAAGTCGGGAAAAGGGGCAGGGGGGCCCCCTCTGGGGATAAGGGGCAGGGGAAAGGGGGAAAGGTTTGGTATTTTCCCTTTACCCAATAAAGATGCATCCCTTTGACCACAAGAGTCCAAAAAGCACTTTTGCACTCTTACTCCATGAGCTGCGCTCACAAGGAACAATAAAAATCAATATTCTCATGCCCAATGCCCCATACTTCTCTGCGAGAGGCTGCGCCAACGGCTACGCTCAGTACAAGTGCCCTATGCCCTATGCCCTATTTTTAAGGCAGGTCTAGTGGCTCCTCCCCACTAGCTCTTAAGCTGATGCGCTTTTAAATTGCATAACTCAACTCGTTAGAAAGACGCGGGGACACACCAGACACAAAGATGCAATTTGCATAACGATTAGCTTAACTTAAGAGTTGACTTAACAAATTCGGCGCTTTTTTGTCCCCCAGTTCAATAAAAAAGCAAGTTTTGTGGTGGGGTTTAAATCCCCAGGACAAAACTGTACTTGCGACTTGTTTAAGAAAGCTTACCTGTAAATACTCGTTCAGCCGGGCCTGTCATGTAAACTCGTTGGTCGATTTCTGACCATTCAATTTGTAACAAACCGCCTGGTAATTCTACGGTGGCAGTGCGATCGCATTTTCCAGTTAGCACGCCAGCGACCAAGGAAGCACAAGCGCCAGTACCACAAGCCAAGGTAATCCCCGCGCCTCGTTCCCAGACGCGCATTTTCAGATAGTCGCGGCTTACTACTTGAATAAATTCAGTATTTGTACGTTGGGGAAAAACTGGGTGATGCTCAAATTTGGGGCCTATGGTTTCTAGTTCAATGGCGGCGACATCTTCCACAAAAGTAATGCAGTGAGGATTTCCCATACTTACGCAGGTGACTTCCCAAGTTTGTCCCGCCACCTCTAAGGGCTGACTAATTACTTTTTCTTGGGCGGGTGTCAAGGTAGTGGGAATTTCCGCAGCGAGTAACCTGGGTAAACCCATGTCTACTTTCACTAGACCATTAGGTAGGATTTGGGGTGTAATTACACCAGCCAGGGTATGAATGCGATATGAGTCTCGATCGCGGGATTCACCCTCTAACTCTGCCAAAAAGCCAGCTAAACAGCGAATACCGTTACCACACATTTCCGGTTCTGAACCATCGGAGTTAAAAATCCGCATGGTGTAATCAGTGCCGTTTTCTCCAGGTAGGGCAAAAATTACACCATCAGCACCGATGCCAAAATGGCGATCGCACAACTTAATGGCTTGCTCTGGAGTCACCACAGGCAAAGAAGACGAGCGATTGTCAATCAAAATGAAGTCGTTACCTAGTCCATGATACTTAGTAAATTCGATTGCCATTTCCCAAATCAATAAATTATATTTGTGTTTTGTCATTGGTCATTAGTCATTAGTGAATAACCAATGCCCAATGCCCAATGCCCAATATCCAATGACTAATGACTATGATTACTGAATTTGACACCTCTTTGCCTAGTATTAGACAAGTTCAAATCCTGATTAAACAAACAACACCAGCAGAGTTCAAGTTGCTGACTGGGGATGTACTCACAGGGAGGGTTTTATGGCAAGACCCACATTGTGTATGCATTGTAGATGAAAACAGCGAGCAAACCACTGTTTGGAAACAAGCGATCGCTTATATTAAACCAAAAACTTAAGACTCACGCCAGAATCCAGAATTCAGAATCCAGAAATTCAGATCGTCACTTCTGGTTGAGAGATGAAATTACTTTTTGGCATTAGTTTTTTCTTCAGCCTTTTATTACTGGGTAAGGCTAATGCCAATCCCAGTAATTTACCACTTGCCCAAGCTGGGAAATCTCAGTTTGGGGGTATACCTGTTGTCTGCCATTTGCAACAAATTGGCAAAGAACCTGAGCAATTGAATAAACTTCTTGACTCTTATTTGACAGCCAAAGAGTATACTTTGGCGTTGCAATTAATTGAGAAATCAGGTTTGAGCGACTTTCAAGTATCAGCTCTCAATCAGATAGTATCTAGCTATCTTGAAGCCAAACAGAAATATAAAGCCATACCATTATTATCCCAAGCGCTGCAAATTACTAGGGATATGAAAAATTCCTTCGCTAAAGTTGAGGCTTTGTTAGAAATAGGTAATAACTTAATCGCCATTGGCAGAAAAAATCAGGCAATTGAGACGTTTTCTCTAGGAGTGCAAGAGGTTTTAGTTTTACAGAAAATTCCTACAGTTCCGTCTTTACCTGATGTGAATGAAGATAGTGAAGCGAAATATGCCATTTTTTTGACTCAGTTTGCTGCTGGTTACATTGCTGGCGGAAAATCTGACCAAGCTGTTAAAGTTTTGGCTCAAAGTTTGAAGATTGCCCAAGCCTTAGAAAACAAAACATCTCAAGCTAACGTTTTGCTTGGCTTGAGTATTCAGTATGATGCTGCTGGACAGGCTAAAAAAGCACAGGAGCTATTAACCCAAAGCCTAAAAATTGTCCAGAAAGTTGATGAAAATCAACAAACTATTACTTTGTTGATGATAGCTCAACAGTTATTTAAGGCAAAGCAATTCGACAAACTAGCGGTAGTGATGGAAAGCTTTTTACAAATTGCCCAAAAGACAAAAACTGAAGCAGTCAGAGTGTTTATTTTTGGCTCGATAGCTAGTACGTGGTTAGCGATAGATCGCGACGATCGCGCAATAGAAATTGCTAATCTTATTGAAGATCCCTACACTAAAACTAAAATACTAAATCTGCTTGCTTACTATTATCTTGAAGCAAACAAAACAGAAAAAGGGCTGGCAATTCTCAACCAAAGTTACGCTGTTGCTCAAACTATTCAAGATAGATCTAAAAGAGATTATGCCTTGGTGTTTATCTCAGCTTTGTACGCCACAGCCAACAAAATCGATCAAGCGTTAGAGGTAACTGAAAAAATTGAGGATGCAGATAGGCAAAGTATTGCTTGGAAGTTGATAGCAGAGGAACTTGTCAAAGCTAAAAAATTTGACCAAGTATTACAATTAGCGCCACGCATGGAAAAAGACGAAGTGGGAGGCGCACTCGCCGCTATTGCCATCACCTATGCCAATGTAGGAAAATTTCAGCAGGCGATGGATTTAGTTAAAAACATTGATAGTGAGTACTACCAACTTAAAGCTTTAATTGCGATCGCTAATCACTACCTGCAACTAGGACAACTTCAGCCAGCTTTTAACACAGCACAATTAATCTCAACTATCAAGGATAAATCCGATATTTTAGCAGCGATCGCCCTTGCTTATGGTGAATCTGGAGAGTACCCCAAAGCAACGGAAGTAGCACAAGCTATCCCAGAGATAAACCAACGTAATTCGCTGATTAAGTTATTAACTTGTGCTAATCAGAAACGTCTGTAATATGATGAGTAAAATAAATTTTTTCTTTTGTAGTTGCTTGACAACAATTCTCTGTCTGGTATTCGCTATTTCCGTTGAGGCAAAATCCACAGAAACCAAAGTTGATGGTATTCCCATTGATTGTATTTCCGAAGATGAAAAACTCAAAAATTCCTTATATTTTGCTCAAAATTATGCAGCAGATGGGCAAAAAGATAAAGCATTAGTTCTCCTTGCTCATGCTGAAAAAGAAGCTCCTCAAATGGAGGATGAATATGTTTTTTTACAACAAATTGCTTCTATTTATCTGAAATTAGGCTACAAAGACAAAGCCCTGAATTTTCTCAAAAAGTTGCAAGCTACTCGTCCGAAAACGCCAGAGGAAGTACTGATTAAAGACAGAGTATTGATGGCGATCGCAGATGATTATGCCCAAGTGAAAGATTATACCCAAGCTTTGCAGATTGCCAAAGCATTAAATTCTAGCGATCGGGCTTCGGCATTGATAAAAATTGCAAAGGTTTATGCAAAAAATGGCGATAAAGAACAGGCAATAATAGTTTTATCTGAAAGTGAGAAAATACTAAATAATACAGATTTTCATCGATAAATCTTCGCTTATTTGCTGATATTGCCCATCTTTACGCTGAGTTAGAAGAGAAAGACAAAAGCATTATTCTACTGGAAAATGTGAGACAGCAACTTGGCGCAACATCGAAAAAAGATATACTTGATTTAGTTCATATTTCTGCTGAATTTGCTGCATTGGGACAGACAGCACAAGTAGAAGAAATATTTTCCCGTATTCTGAAAATAACCGAGCAGCTAAAAGATCCAACCAGTATTTTAGTTGATGTAGCAGGTACTTACGCCGAAACTGGACAAATAGATAAAGCAGAAAAGCTTTTTTCTCAATTGCTTAAATATGCCAAGCGCACTATTTTTCACGCTTTTAGAACCAACATCTTTTTAGGTACTGCTGAGTGGTATGCCAAACTCGGACAACCCGATCGCGCTTTGGAATTGTTGAACACCTTAGACGAACATTTTGATTTATTCAAAGTAACTTCCCTCAACACAATGGTGGAGTCTTATGCAAAAGTTGGCAATATGCAGAAAGCTTTGGCACTAATCGAAACTGCTCTCCAAAACAAGTATGTGATAGACAAAACTCTGGAGCCGGATTTTATTATCAAAAGCTATATCTTTTTAGAAAAATATGATAAAGCACTCCAGATAGCCAAGTTATTGCCACCTGAAAAAGGCGATCGCTGGATTAAACCGCTTACCTGCGCCAATGGATTATCAAGTAGGGAAGGATTATAAAATAATTCATCAATTCTGAATTCTTCTTTGTTAATCCGTCACAGTATCCGCAGGTAAAAAATCTTTGAGGGCTTGTGCTTCACCGGCTTTCACCACGGGGGCAGAAAGGGGTAGTGAACTTTTGACACCAAATAACTGTTGTAGTTGACTCAAACCTGTCAAATTACCGCACAACAATACTTGGTCGCCGACTCGCAAATCCATGTTGCCATCAGGATAGCGGATAAATTTGCCATCACGGCGGATTGCCTGCACTTGTACGCCGTATTGTTTGGTGATATCCAAATCTGCAAGAGTTTTAGCGAGAATTGGCGAGTCAGCATTTACCGTCACCCACTGACAAGCACTATTTTCTCCGGGGACAGCTGCTTGTCCCTTGGCGAATTCTGCTAAAGCGGCCAGTTCTTCATCTGCTCCCACCACTAGCAAGCGATCGCCTTCTTGCAAACGCATTTCACTACTGGGATAATCGATTTCATCCCCGTTAGCGCGGCGAATTGCCATCAAACTTGCCCCTGTTAAGTAGCGCATATCTGCTTCTTCTAAGCTCATGCCAACTAAAGGCGAACCAGATGGTAGAGGATACCAGCGCTGATTTAAATCTTGAGTTGCTTGGCGCAAATCCTGGGCAACTTCAGTAGGAGAACGTTCTGGCCGCAAGTCTAAATAATGATCCTTGCGAATTTGCTGCATTTCCCGTTGAACGAGAGTTTGGGAGAAGCCCAAGCCAGTTAATAAATAAGTCACCATTTCTAAACTGGCTTCAAACTCTGGTTGCACCACTTCCCTGGCTCCCAGTTGATACAGCACTTCAATGTCTCGATTGTGGGTAGCGCGGACAACTAAATCTAATTCTGGCGACAATTCCAAAGCTCGTTTCAAGCAAAGACGAGTACTCATAGGGTCTGGAAGTGCGATGGCCATTCCTTTGGCATGATTGACTCCGGCAGTTTCCAGAACGTGTAAACTCACACAATTGCCATAAACATAAGCTACCCCAGCTTCCCGCAACTGCTGAATTCTACTTTCTGATTGATCGATTACCACCACAGGTAGGTCATGTTGCTGCAATAATTTCACTAAATTTTTGCCTACTCGTCCATAGCCGCAAACTACCACATGGTCTTTTGAAGGTAAATCTTCTGACATATCCCGTGGTTGGTCATCTGCTAAATAGGGTTTCAACCAAGGCATGGATTCGGCGAAGTTAAATAACAATGGCACAAACCGCAGTACAAATGGCGTCACCACGAGGGTGACTGCTGTGGTTCCCAAAATCAGTAAATATATCCGCCGGGACACTAGACCCAAAGCTTGCCCTTCACTGGCGAGAACAAAGGAAAATTCCCCGATTTGCGCTAGTCCCAAACCAGCAATTAAGGCTGTTTTCAAGGGATAGCGAAACAGTTTCACTAGGGGTGTGATAATCAGAAACTTCCCCACAAAAACTATTGCCACAAGCACTAAAATCAATTCCAGGTTCTTCCACAAAAACACCGGGTCAATTAACATGCCAATGGCAGCAAAAAACAAACTGGCAAAGATATCTCGCAATGGTTCCACGTAAGTCAGGGTTTGGTCGGCGTATTCCACCTCAGAAATCATCAACCCGGCGACAAACGCCCCCATTTCGATGGATAGCCCCAAATGCTCTGTGAGCAAGGCGATGCCCAAACATAAAGCGACAACGCCCAACAAAAATAATTCTTTGCTTTCAGTACGGGCTAACAGTCGCAACAAAGGCGGTATCAGCCAAATCCCTGCTGCGATCGCACCTGCGGCAAATAAAGCAATGGACGCCAGGGCTGTGAGTACAGCGATACCAATGGTTTCTGCTGGTTGGTTGAGGGCTGGTAGCACTGCCAACATCAATCCCAGCGCCAAATCCTGGACTACCAAAATCCCCAACATTACTTGTCCGTGGGGCGTTTCGGTTTCATTGCGTTCCATCAACGACTTGAGGACAACCGCCGTGGAAGACAACGAAAGAATACAGCCCAAAAACATCCCCTTAGCAGGTAACGTTCCCCAAGCACCAATTAACCCGCATACCGTCACCGTCACCAAAATCGTCAAAGCAATCTGGAGTCCACCGCCACCCAGAGCGATCGCTTTGACTTTCTTGAGTTCCGCAAAAGAAAATTCTACACCCAAAGCGAATAATAAAAAGGCTACTCCGAACTGTGCCAGAGTCTCCACTTGAATAACTTCTTTAATCACTCCCAGTCCGGCCGGCCCGACAATCATCCCGCCAATGAGATACCCCAGCAGCACCGGCTGTCGCAAAAGTGCCGCTAACAGTCCGCCACAGGCTGCAACCGCCAAAACTGAAACTAAATCAACAATTAATCTAAAATCTTCTTGCACCAGTTTTTAAATAATTATGTACGACTTATTAAAACTAGGATACAAAGTTTTATATATCTCAGGATAGTTTATTTTGGATATGGGGCATTGGGCATGGGGCATTGGGTAGAGGAACGAAACCCAACTGATGATTCTTA
>Ga0314812_100232_pt1 | contig 9431 bp, 9 predicted proteins | sample STEome_9_FD_202336 | JGI IMG/M metagenome (GOLD analysis project Ga0314812, IMG submission 202336) | Metatranscriptome of soil surface biofilm microbial communities from soil inoculated with nitrogen-fixing consortium DG1, State College... ...
GAAACGCTGCTTTCTGAAATTAATCGACTTTATGAATGATTTTCGCGCTTCTCCTGCCAGTTTCCCTCTTGCTAGTTGAATCTCTTATTGTTTTTTCTTCTCCTAAAGTAACAAAAGAGGGATCAGCTCGTTTTAGCTCTGTTATCGCTCAATCTAGGGGGTTTAACTCTGGCAGCCAAGTAAATGGCGGTGGTCAATCTTCAATTGGCTTATTTATTACTAGTGGTATTACTCTGATAATTGCCAATTTATGTGACGTAAATCGAATATCAACGATGGGTAGTGCTGGATTTCTCCTCATATTTGCTGCGGTTAATTTAGCTAATGCTCGTCTTTATCGTTATACGAAAAGCAAGCAGTGGATTTCATTTCTAGGTGCTGGAATATGTTTGTTGGCATTAGGAATGTTAATTTGGTTTGCGTTGCAAACAGACCCACAAACCGTCTGGGTTTTAGTGTTTATGCTAGCACTAGCCATAGTTATCGAAGTAATCTACTACCTATCAAACAAGCGACAGCTACACCTTTGAAAAGGTTTTACCAAAGTGCTAATCTTAAAAATACAAACCTTGATGCCACCAGCCTTAAAAACGCTGACTTATGTAGAGCATTCTTGTAAAACGGTCTTTGATGCAATCCTAGTTTTCTTCAAGTCAGCTTGGGAAAGTTCTTCCCCAGCTTGCAGGCGAGTGGCGGAAGTTTGCAACACTGTCGCCGCCCCTTTATCTCCTATTTGTAGTGCAGTTTTGGCGGCTGTTTGTAACATTGTAGCTGCACCAGTGCGATCGCCCTCTTGCAATTTCGCTTCTGCTAACTGAGTTTGGCGATACTTGGCTTTACTTGAGGTCGGGAATTACCTGAATCAGTCCAGTCTGGAAAGCTTTGTCGTAGGTGATGACAGGTAAACTTTCGATTTCAGCCTGAGCCATAATCATACGATCGAAGGGATCTCGGTGGTCAATCGGTAGACCTCCTGCTCTGAGCGCATGGGTTGTGGTGATGGCAAGTTCGATAAATTTAGCCTGATGTAATATCTGTAAATATTGCTCAACTAGTTGTTTGGCTTCGGGTAGTTTACCGATCCGGTATTTGGTGGCAATTTCCCAAGCAGAAGCACTGCTGACGATAATGCGATGATCTGGGTTGCGAATGATGTCTCGGCAGTCAGTCTGGAGTTTTGGGTCGTCAAAGAGTCACCACAGCAGAATATGGGTGTCGATGAGGTAGCTCATTCCCATTGCTGGAGTTCCTCTTCTGGTAGTGGTTCAAAGAAAGCATCGCCGAGTTGTCCTTTCAATAAACCGGGGGTGCGGGGTTGTCTATGTTCTTGACTTAAACCTAACCGAAAGTAGTGAATTAGGTCATAAAGTTCTGCTAGTTTGTCTTCAGGGATGTCTTGCAATTCTTGGACAATCTTCTGGATCAGCATAAGTCAAACTCTTCGGCGGTAGTTAATCGATAATTTAGGAATATGAGACTACTTTGTTGCTCAATTGAGGAATAAAATATTTTTTCTCGCTTTGCGCCTTGACGCGAAACTTTTATACCGTTAACCACTAATACTGGATTACTATTCTTGTAAAACGGTCTTTGATACAATCCTAGTTTTCTTGAGGTCTGCTTGGGAAAGTTCTTCCCCAGCTTGCAGGCGAGTGGCGGAAGTTTGCAACACTGTCGCCGCCCCTTTATCTCCTATTTGTAGTGCAGTTTTGGCGGCTGTTTGTAACATTGTAGCTGCGCCAGTGCGATCGCCCTCTTGCAATTTCGCCTCCGCTAACTGAGTTTGGCGATACTTGGCTAATGTTAAAATCGATTGCTGCACCTGAGGATTAGATGCTGGTTGATACTCCTTGACCACATCTGCATACACTGGCACAATGGGGGAAAGTAAGCTTTGTTGGTTAACCAAGGGGTCATCGTAGCGAATTTGCAAATGCCCGATTACTTGTTTTCCCTCTGGCAAGTGTCCCAAATAAATATTAGCCAAAACTACACGTTCTACATCTTTCATTAAGTCTCCCAAGCGCACAGCAAAGCTACCGTCAGCTTGTGGTTCCATTAGTAACTCAATTGTGTCTGGGGAAACTTGGGCAATGGGTTTAAATTCTGCTAGTCGGACATTAGGCACTAAAGATAATAACAAATAGGCATTAGTTAGCCCCACAGATTGAATCCGCCCAAACAAACGGTTAAACTGCTCTAGAGCTTGTTCGGGACGCTCAATATAAGCTAAAGTACCGCCACCAACATCGGCAATTTTTTCTAATAAATCCTGATTCCAGTTATTACCAAATCCGAGAGTGCTGATAGTTAAGTTCAGTTTGGCAGCTTTTTGCGCCAGTTCCAAACAGCGCTTATTGTCATCCGGGCCGATATCCCACTTCCAAATTCGCAAACTGCTTTCACCGTGACCGTCCGTCAGCAGAAAAGCCTGGGACACAGCACCTCTTGTGCCCTTCATCAGTTCTGTAATTCCCAGTTCCAAACCCTCAGCAATTACCGTACCGCCGCTAGCACTGAGTTTCTTTTTAATTTCAGATTTGATGCTTTCGGGGTCTTGAATAATTTGGTTGGGGATAATGACTTGGGCAGAACCCGCAAAAGCCACAACCGAGATGCGATCGCCAACTTTCAATCGGTCGATTAATCCTTCCACTGCTTGAATCACCGTTGTAATTGGTTTTCCATGCATGGAACCACTTTTATCGAGAATCAAGCAGAGGTTAAGGGGCAGGTTTTTGTCCAACTCACCAGCAATAGCCGAAATTGTGATGGCCAATTGACGTTGACTACTTGTTTGAGCCACATCAACACGATTGTCATTTAGTGCCGAGAGCAATTTAACTTTCATTGCAAAGGGGTATCTTGCAAAACTGTTTTGGAGACAATTCTGGTTTTCTTGCGATCGCTTTCCGACAAATCTTTGCCAGATTGTAACTGAGTGGCAGAAGTTTGTAACACTGTCGCTGCACTAGTATCTCCCATCTGTAAAGCAGTTTTGGCTGCTGTTTGTAGCATTGTCGCCGCACCAGTGCGATCGCCCTGTTGTAATTTCGTCTCGGCTAACTGGGTTTGGCGATACTTGGCTAATGCCAAAATCGATTGTTGCACCTGGGGATTGGGGTTTGGTTGGTAATCTTCCACGATATTGGCGTAAACTGGGATGTTTGGCGTAAATATACTCGTTTCGTTCGTCGCTGGGTCGTCGTAGCGGACTTGCACGTTGGCGATGGCTTGTTTCCCTGGTGGCAATTGTCCCAAATAAATATTAGCTAAAATCACCCGTTCTGCATCTTTCATTAAATCTCCTAAACGCACAGAGAAACGTCCATCTGGTTCTTGTTGCAGTGGTAATTCAATGGTGTCCGGAGAAACTTGGGCAACTGGTTTGAGTTCTGCTAGCCGGATATTGGGCATGAGGGAGAATATCAAATAAGCATTAGTCAAAGCTACTGCTTGGACGCGGCTAAACAAACGGCTAAATTCATCCACCACGCGATCGGGTTTTTGGATATAAGACAAAGTACCCAAACCAGCATCCGCAATTTTTTCTAAAACATCTTGGTTCCAATTGTCACCAAAACCCAAGGTATTTAAAGTCAAATTATAGCTAGCAGCCAATTGGGCAAATTTTAAACAGCGATTATTATCACCATGTTCGTTTTCGCCATCGGTTAATAAGAAGGCTTGGGAAACGCTATCTTTTTTTCCCTTAGCCAATTCTTCAATCCCCAACCGCAATCCTTCATCAATGGAAGTGCCGCCATCAGCAGCTAGGCGGTTAATTTGCTGCTTAATTTTTTCTGGATCTTCAATGGCTTGACTGGGTACTAACACTGTAGCACGATGATTAAAAGCTACAATACTCAAGCGATCGCCAGGATTTAATCTATCCACCAGACGATTCGCGGCATTTTTTACAGTTTCTAGCGGTCGGCCATTCATCGAACCACTGCGATCGAGGATTAAACATAAATTCAGTGGCACATTGCGGTCTTGAACCTCGGCAATGGCCGAAATCGAAATTCCCAACTGACGTTGAGAGTTGACTTGATTGGCGTCTAAATTACTATCATTCAAGGCAGGCTGTAAGCTGACCCTCATAACCCCAAATTCCTATTGAGAATATAGATATTTGTAAATAACTTCAAAGCACTAATTTAGCGCTACGGAAAACCCATGCAATACATTAATATAATCAGAATATCTTAGAAGCCAAATATTGGCAGATGCCAGCCCCCCTTCTCCACTAGTAGTTCGCCAAGTTCACTTGGCTCTTTAAAGGGGAAAAGGGAAAGGGGAAAGGGGAAAGGTTTTAAATCCCTTACCCTTTACCCTTTAACCTTTACCCAACCTCCACCTAACATTTTTGGGTTGGCAGACCACTAGGGAGAAATCCACACCTTGAACAGAGTTGGCATCACGCTAGGATGTATTACAGTTAACGGCATAATTTCAGGCGATCAGTTGCTATGGACATTTCCGCCATCAAGGCTGTTCAATCCCCTTATTACGGCGATCGTTTTTACCGGAAACCGCCGCCAGATTTACCGTCTCTACTATTAAAGGAGCGAATTGTCTACTTAGGAACTCCTTTAGTTCCCCAAATCACAAAACTGATCATCGCCGAACTCCTGTACTTGCAGTCCGATGACCCAGAAAAACCAATTAAAATTTACATTAACTCCACAGGCACTTCTGGTTACAGTGGCGAACCCATAGGCTTTGAGACCGAAGCTTTCGCCATCTATGACACAATGAAATATATCAAGCCTCCGATCCACACTATCTGCATCGGTTCCGCGATGGGTATGGCAGCGATGCTCCTCAGTGCTGGTACAAAAGGTTGCCGTGCTAGCTTACCCCATGCTTCCATCATCCTGCACCAACCGAAGAGCTACGCCCAAGGCCAAGCAACCGATATTCAAATTCGGGCTAAGGAAGTTCTAGCTAACAAGGCATCATTGGTTGACATTTTGTCTCGCAACACCGAACAATCGCCAGAAAAAATTAGCAAAGATATGGATCGTCTGCTGTACATGACTCCCTATCAAGCTAAGGAATACGGTTTGATTGACCGAGTTTTTGAGAAAGAAGAAGTCGCCAATCCCCCGCTACCTGCTAGCGTCCTTTAAAACATGAAGTGAGTCTGATTTCTTGTGATTTCAACTCACTCCAACCCACAGGAGCTACCAGGCTTCATCGTTGCTATAAATCATTGTAATAACGGAGCAAATTATGCCTATTGGTTACCCCAGCGTCCCCTATCGTTTGCCAGGGGGGCAGATGGAGGAATGGGTTCACATTTATACTCGTCTTTCCCTGGAACGAATTATATTCTTGGGTGAAGAAATTGACGATAAAATTGCCAATGAGATTATAGCCTTCTTGCTATATCTGGATTCCGAAGATCCAGGCAAAGATATTTACATATACATCAATTCACCTGGTGGTATGGTCACCTCTGGGCTGGCAATTTATGACACCATGCAGCACATCAAATCAGATGTGGTCACAATATGCACAGGTTTAGCAGCCTCTATGGGGTCATTTTTACTAGCAGGTGGAGCCAAAGGCAAGCGCTTAGCATTGCCTCACTCACGGATTATGATTCACCAACCTTCCGGCGGTACTCGCGGACAAGCAAGCGATATCGAAATTGAAGCTAGAGAAATTCTCCGGATTCGCAACCAGCTAAACCAAATTTATGCTGACAACACCGGTCAAACCCTAGCCAAAATTGAAAAAGACATGGATCGGGACTTTTTCATGTCTGCCCAAGAAGCTAAAGAATACGGTTTAATTGACCGTGTGATAGAAGAGAGACCGTAGGAATGGGGAAAAGGGGAAAGGGAAAAGGGGAAAGGGAAAAGGAGAGGTCTTCCCTTCCTCCCCTACTCTTTGACCCTTGCCCTTTGCCCCTTGCCCTTTGCCTCATGTTAAAAAAACTGTCAAAATTGAACTTTAAAATAGCGAATTAACCTTTATGATTAAAATCTCAGGCTTTGAAGCTCTCATAGCTGATAGCCCTTAGATAAATATTCGATAGCTCGTAGCTCAAGATGGATCTTGGAGATTGCTACCGTTTATTGGGTTTAAGGTCGGGAGCCTCTTTTGCTGACATTAAGGCGTCTTATCGACGACTGGCGCAGCAATATCACCCCGATATCAACCCAGATGACAATAAAGCCAAAGATAAGTTCATTGCCTTGACAGAGGCTTACAAACTCCTGCTGACGGTAGTACTGCCAGAAGAGGAAACAGCAGCACATTCAAATTCGGTGTCAACGTCATCGGGACGCGATCGCCCCAAAGCAACGCATCGGGAAAAAACACCTAGCACAAAAGCGCAACCCCAGCAACCAGGAACACCAAAGCCGCCGAATTTGGTGGAAATAGAACAGCGGCTAAAGTGGAAGACTTACGAACAATTGCAGCGATTTTTGCAAGAAAGACGATTTCCCCAAGCCATTGCCCTGGCAGAAGCTTTATCAGATCGGTTATCAGGTGATGCAGAAGTCCGCCAATGGCTAGCAGTTGCATATCAACTCTGGGGACGGGCGTTAATTTCGGAAAACCAGCTGCTCAAAGCTAGAATTTATCTTAAAAAAGCCCTGAAAACAGACCCCCATAATAAAAGCCTCTGGTATGAAGTGCAGCGGGATTTCGAGCGTTTAGAACAAATTTTTTGAAGAAGAATACAGAATTCAGAATTCAGAATGAATCAAGTTGGCTTCATTACTTAATAGTTAAAATCTTTTCGTCTCAGAGCCTCAACTTAATTGCTAAGTATTCAACCGGACATGATATTGGGGATTTCCAGAGAATAAATTACCCAATTTCTTCACATAAATATTTTCTTTCTCTCCCCTGTCGTATATTTTTATCAACTTTAAAGTGAAATGGTATGACTACCCTTGTCCTCTCTTGCTCATCGCTGCCATTGGCGCAACACTTTTCCAAGGGTAGCGATTCCTTCAACAATTTTGTCATCTGGTTGAAAGCTAAAAGCTAACCTGATAGCATCATCGCCTTGGCCGTTGGCGTAGCACCGAGTTCCTGGTAGAAAACTCACGCCGTGTTCTGCACAAGCATTCAGGAGTGCTTTGGCGCTGATATTCTGCGGCAATTTACACCAAACGAAAAAGCCGCCGTCTGGTGACAAAGCAACTACATCGCTGGGAAATTCAGCAGCGATCGCATCTAACAACAAATTGCACTTATGTCTGTAAGATACAATTAACTTCTGAATGTGAGCATCTAACTTGCCTGTGGCACAATAGCAGCCAACTACATGACTAACAAAAGGCCCCACAGGCCCCTCGCTTTTGAACATTGCCAAGCGCTCAATAATAGCTGGATCGCCACAAGCCCAGCCCAACCTGACACCAGGCGCAATAATTTTTGAGAAGGTACTCACGTATAACACCCACCCTTCTTGGTCAAGGGATGCCAAGGAAGGCACTGTTTCTCCTTGAAAACGCAAATCCTTATAAGCATCGTCTTCCACCACCAGTACACCATATTCAGCCGCTAGTGCTACTAATTTTTGGCGGCGAGATAAAGGCATAGTAGTGCCTGTGGGATTGTGAAAGGTGGGAATGGTGTAAATAAACTTGGGTCGAATGCCCTGTTTTTTCAAATCCCTTAAAGTTTCTTCTAGAACATCCACATTCATTCCCAACTCATCCACAGGAATGGTAACCAAGCTTGCACCAGCGTGGACAAATCTCACAACTACTCCCAAGAAGGTAGGGCCTTCCACAATTACCACATCACCGGGTTCGATAAATACATCTGGTAGTAAGCCGAGAATCTGCCCAGAACCGTAGCCAATGAGGAGGCGATCGCGATCGGCAGCAATTCCTTGAGCCTGTAACCGGAGGATAATTTGCTCGTAGAGTTGAGCTGAAGGCGGGCCGTAATTGAGAGCGATGGCAGCTTCTTGTGCCAGTACACTAGCACAAGAAGCTGCCAAATCAGTATGGGGAAAAAGAGTTGGGTCAGCTAAACCATAAGTAAAACTGACAGTAACGATTTTAGTTAACTCTGTGCCATAGGTTAAAGGTGCGAGGTTTTTGGCTTGTTCGGTAAACAAATCAGCAATTTGATAAGTATGTGTGGTGGAAGCCATAAGCAATTCAAAATCAACAATTAAAGAACAATACAAGGAAATTCAAAATTATTATCCTCATAAATAAATTTAGGGGCTTGTATCGTTTGTTTCCTTCGGTCAACAGCCAACAGTCAACAACCCAAAGCACAATAATTTACTTTTTGGAGTTAGCCAATTCTGACTGCTGAATTGGTGAATTCTGCCAGTAATTAAAATCCAGTGTAGATTTTATTTGTTGATGAATGTATTCTTTCTTAGAGGTTGTTTGAAAAGTGATTGGCTGTGATTTTAATTACGTTCTTACCCCCCTTAGTCCCCCCTTGTAAAGGGGGGAAACAAGAAAAATCCAGTCCCCTCCCCTCCCCTTTCCAAGGGGAGGGCTAGGGAGGGGTAAAAAATATTTGATACATCAATCATGACTTTTCAAACATGCTCTTATAACATCATCATAAGCATCACGAAAATTGACTGATAGAACAGAATTACTATAGTGAAATTAATTAAGTGGAAGTGGCAGCAGCTAATTTCGAGCTTAGGTTGTCTGTTGCTGATTCTTGGTTGTAACAGTTTCTATCCCAGTACCAAGCAAGACGCTAAACTTCTCAAGGTTGCTACAGACCCGACTTTTATCCCTTTTGAAATCCAAACAGCTAGCGGCAAGTTAGAGGGATTTGATATCGATTTGATGAATGCCATCGCCCAAGTGGCAGAATTTAAAGTTGATTTTGAAAATTTACCCTTTGATGGCATGATATCAGCTTTGCAAGCCAAAAGAGTTGATGCCGCAATTAGTGGGATTACAATTACCCCTCAACGCCTAAAAACAATTGCTTTTTCACGACCTTATTTTAAAGCCGGACTGGCGATCGCTGTCCGCCAAGACAATCAAAATATCAGAGACTTCAACAGTCTCCAAGGAAAAAAAATTGCCGTACAAATAGGTTCCACTGGGGCAGACTTCGCCAAAACCATTCCCAACGCCAAAATCAGTACTTTTAACTCCGGGCCTGAATTTTTTCAAGACTTGCTCAACGGCAATGTTGACGCTGTAGTTAGCGATGCTTTCGCCACCTTGTATGCAATTAAAAACGGTAAACTCAAAGGCATCAAAGTTGTTGCCAACCTACTCACCGAAGAATACTACGGTATTGCCACACCCAAAGACTCCCCCCACCTGGAGATAATCAACAAAGCCCTAGCCACTTTGTTATCCAATGGCACCTACAAGCAAATTTATCAAAAATGGTTTGATGCCGAACCGCCGCAGTTGCCAGAATCTTGAGCATGGGGCATGGGGACAAGGTAGCAATCTTTC